>Ga0209643_1000117_pt1 | contig 188602 bp, 192 predicted proteins | sample AutmiccBRH37_all_FD_187383 | JGI IMG/M metagenome (GOLD analysis project Ga0209643, IMG submission 187383) | Deep subsurface microbial communities from Mt. Terri, Switzerland - Autotrophic microbial communities BRH/37_all (SPAdes) (version 2) | ecosystem: Environmental > Aquatic > Deep... | reverse complement strand
TGGCCACCACATCGGCGGCCTTGTAAAGCGCCGCGGCGGTCTTGAGCACCTCGACGCCAGCCTCCTTATAGGCGGCGTCCGAGAACCCGGCCGCAGCGCCTGCGCCGCTCTCAATCGCGCAGTCATATCCCAGCTTTTGCAATTGCAGCGCCGAGTCGGGCGTCATGGCAACCCGGTTCTCGCCCTCAAGCACTTCCTTTGGCGTTCCGATCTTCAATGCTGTCTCCCCCTCTGGCAGATGACGTGTTCTGATGGCCCCGCATCTGCGGCATGCCGGTTTCTTTGTCCCGAAGGTCGTTATTTCACACTATTTCGTGAGTGACGAGATCAAGATTGTCGCGGTTTCTACAACCAACGTCTGGTTTTTTCACAGTATCGGGCAAAATCCATGCGGAATTTGCGCCGCATACGGTCCTCTTCCGGGATAATGAAGCGTTTTTCAATCACCCAGACGAAAATGGGAATCAGCGGCAGCGCCAAAACGGCGTCCCAGCGCAGAATCAGCCCGGCGAGAATCAGGGTGTCACCGAGATAGATCGGATTGCGTGAGCGGCGAAAGATGCCGGACTGGATCACCCGCTCTGGCGTCTCATGCGGGACGATGGTGGTTTTATGGCGGCGAAATTCCAGTGCGGCCATCGCCACTAGCAAAATCCCCCCGCCGACCAGCAGCCCCCCCAAGAGATCGGCCCATGTCTCGCCAAAGCTGAGACCCATGGCGTACCGACTGGACTGCGCCCAGGCCACGGCCAAAAACCCCACAAGCCAGACCGGTGGCATGTCGATCCATTTCAGCACTGGCCATTTCAGCATGGGCCATTTCAGCATGGGCCTGCGGTCCTCTCGTGGTTGTCTCTGGAGCAAGAGCGGGTAGAGTAGCGTGAGATATGGCGGAGGCAAGATGACAATAGCGGGCAAGCACGCTTTGGTGACGGGGGGCGGCAGCGGCATTGGCCTCGCCATCGCCCGCGCGCTCGCCGGGGCGGGTGCTGAGGTGACGATCACCGGACGCCGTGCGGCGGTGTTGGACGAGGTGGCAGGCGCGGGCCTCTACCCGCTGTCCATGGATGTGACCCAAGAGCATGAGGTCGCAGCGGGCGTGGTCGCCGCGGTCAAGGCACGCGGCCCGGTGCAAATCTGCATCCCCAATGCCGGCATCGCCGAAGGCCGCGCCCTGCACAAGACGGATGCCGCATTCTGGCGGCAGATCATGGCCACCAATCTCGACGGCGCGTTTTATACGGTGCGCGAATGCCTGATCGGCATGCGCCAGACCGATTGGGGGCGGGTGATCGCAATTTCCTCGATTGCCGGGATCAAGGGGCTCAAGGGGGCTGCGGCCTATAGCGCCAGCAAACACGGGATGATCGGCCTGATCCGCAGCTTGAGCGAGGATTATCTTGGCACAGGTCTGACCTTCAATGCGATTTGCCCCGGCTATGTGGACACCGAAATCATCAGCCGCAATGTCACCGCCATCTCCGCGCGCGCAGGCGTATCAGAGCAAGAGGCGCGCGCCATGATGGTCGAGGCCAACCGCCACAAGCGCCTGATTACCCCCGACGAGGTGGCGCAGGCGGTGCTCTGGCTCTGCGGTCCGGGATCATCCAGCATCAATGGCCAAGCGCTTGAAATCGCGGGCGGACAGGTCTGATCCATCCCCGGCCCTCTTGGCTTTTTCTTGGCTGAAATACTCCGGGGGGTCCGGGGGCAGCGCCCCCTGCCTTGCGACACGTCGAACGCGTCCGAATTTGGACACACTCGTCTAAATTTCTCCTGAATCCGCGCCCATTGCCGCCGCAGACGCTGTGTATCCAGTTTGGAAACAACAGGGTGCCAATACAATGCCAACGACCTTCAACTGGATTTTTTTAGGCAACGAGCCGATAATTCTCGATCCGACCGAAGGCAACAGCAATGCCGAGAACGCAGGCCTGTTCGTCAACCGCACCTATGGCACCGCGATTGATCCGCTCTACCAGAACGTGACGCGCGTCACCACCATCGACAATGGTGGGGCGGCGGGCGCGCTGGATATGAACAATACCGCCTCGAATGATCAATTCTCGACCGACATCGGCAGCGGCACGCAGACCTTTACCTTTGACGGCCTGTCCACATTCAACGCCACGCTGACCTATACCGATGGCACGACGGCATCGTTTCTTGCGATTCTGGTGCAGGACACCAATGGCAATCTCTTTCTGGCGCCGCCGCTCAATACCACGCCGGCGAATGCCGCGAATATCGCGGCCATGACCGCGCGCCCGATCGAGTCTGTCACCTTCAACTCGGTCAACACCTCCACCAATACCAATCTCGGGGCTGACCGGGCTGACATCGGCATTGATGATGGCATCGTGCAGGGCACCGGCGGCGCTGATCTCATCAACAGCGGCTATACCGAGCCGGTCGCCTCTGGCTCTGACCGGGTGGACAACAACGACGCACCGGGCGGCGGCAACGACGATGTCATCAACGCGGGCGCGGGCAATGACACCGTGCTGGCGGGGCTGGGCAACGATTCGGTCCAGGGCGGCACCGGCGCCGACAGCCTGAGCGGCGAGAGCGGCAATGACACGCTTTTGGGCGAGGGCGGCACCGATACGCTGATCGGTGGCGCGGGGGATGACAGCCTCGACGGCGGCACAGGCAATGACACGCTTTATGGCGATGGCGGCACTGCCGCACGCTGGAGCTATCAGGTCTATACCCGCGATTTCACATCGGCCAACGGGCAGGCGTTCGACATCGAGAGCGGCACGTTGGCTGGCTCTGGCACCTCTGCCGCGTTCGACGTCACAGGCCACGGCCAACAGGCGACAGGTCAGGGCGATCCGAACGATTACGGCGTCATCTATAGCTCGAACCTCATTGCCACGGCGGACGGGGTTTACCGCTTTGCCACCACCTCGGACGATGGATCGACCATCCGCATTCTCGACGGCAACGGCGATCCTGTCACCTTCACCAATCAGAACGGCACGACGGGATCGTTTCTCGACAACGATTTCCATCAGGGCGCGACGACCCGTTGGGGCGAGGTGACGCTTGAGGCGGGCCAGAGTTACACCATCGAGGTGCGCTACTGGGAAAACCTCGGCGGCAATGTGCTCTCGGGCACCGTGACCTTGCCGGGGGGGGCGGTGCAGGATCTGGCGACCAGCCCCTTGATCGTGGGCAGCGATAGCATTGCGGGCAATGATTACCTCGATGGTGGCGCGGGGGCGGACCTGCTCTTTGGCGAGGGCGGCACTGACACGCTGATCGCAGGCGAGAATGACACGCTATATGGCGGCGATGGCGATGACCTCTTTGTCATCGGCTCGCCCGCCGAGACCGGCACCGGCACGATCACCATCGTCGGTGGCGAAGGCAGCGAAACCGGCGGCGACACGCTCTTTCTGTCGCCCGAGGCGCGCAAGGCAGACATCACATTCTCCAACCCCGACGATGCGGCGGGTGGGCTATCAGGCAGTTTCACCCTGACTGACGGCACGGTGGTGAATTTCTCCGAGATCGAGAACATCATCTGTTTCACCCCCGGCATCCGCCTTCTGACGCCCAACGGCGAGCGCAACGTAGAGACCTTGCGCGCCGGGGATTTGGTACTCACCCGCGATCACGGCCCGCAACCCGTCCGTTGGACCGGCCGCCGGACGGTGCCGGGACTTGACCGCTTTGCGCCGGTGCGCGTGGCCGCGCATGTGCTTGACGGGGCGCGCGCGCCGCTCCTGGTCTCGCCGCAGCACCGCTTTCTGTTTACCGGCTACAAGGCCGAGTTGCTCTTTGGCTGCGATGAGGTGTTGATTGCCGCCACGCATCTGGTGGATGGGCAGGCCGTCACGCGGGTCGCACAGGCGGCGGTGACCTATATCCATATCATGTTCGACCAGCACGAGGTGATCTATGCCGAAGGCGCCGCAACCGAGAGCTTTCATGCAGGCGCTGTCGGACTTTCGGCCATTTCGGACCAGGCGCGCGAAGAGATGTTCGCGGTTTTTCCCGAGTTGCGCAGCAATCCCAACGCCTATGGCGACACCGCGCGGCCCTGCCTCAAGCGGCACGAGGCACGGCTTTTGCAACCCTGCGGATGAGATCCCTAAATTCTGCCAAACCCGTGCCGTTAAATAGTCTGACTCCAGACAAAGTTAGAGCAAGCCAGGCCATTAACAGAATTCCAAAGGGTTTTTCCTAAGATCAACGGGGCCATTTGGCGCCGGTCTGTGTGGTGTGCGGAAAGTGAGGTGAAATGAAATACGCGGTAGAGACAGCAGTTGGAATGCAGCCCGCCACGGGCGGGCGTGAGGCATTTTGCGCCCGACAGTCCGACGTCAGAGCAGGTCCGCCTGAGACGACCGCCGGATGACAGGATGGCATCCGACCTGCCCACTCTTCCCGCCCGACTTGAAACGACCCCGCAGAGCGACACCGTCGCGCCCCGCCCCGACAGACAGCGAGCATCTTGACCATGGCTACGACATTTGACCTTTTCTACCTTGGGGTTGCACCGCAGATCGACACGGTCGAGGGAAATCTAACCTCCGAAAATCATACAGCCCTGAACGGACAGGTGTTCGGCAGCGCGCTCGCTCCGGTGTCGAGCACTCTGACGTCGCTCTCTCCCGCAAAAACTCTTCTGGGTCTTGTCGACTCCTACACCGGCGGGGCCACGTCCAGCGCCTATGACTCGAACAATTTCTCGAGCAACGAACAATTCATCATCGGCGGCGTGACCTACACGCATGACGCGACGATGCGCTACACCAATTCGGTGATCACCTATACCGATGGCACCACGGCCATTGTCGAAGCCATTGTCATGCAGGACACCAATGGCAATCTCTATCTGATCCCACCGCCCTCCGGGCCAAACACCTATTCTGCCGCGCTCGAGGCCAAGCCGATTCTTTCGGTGACCCTCGGCACCGCAGCGCCCGCGAACGGCACGGATGTCTTTGGCATGACCGCAGATCGGTATGATCTGACCCTGTCGGATTACATGGTCGAGGGAACGGCAGGCAATGATCTGATCAACGCCGCCTATCTGGGTGACCCCGAAGGCGACAGGATTGATGACACAGACAATCTCGCCGGGACCAATGACGACCTGGTCTTTGCCGGTGCCGGCAATGACACCGTGCGCGCGGGTGCGGGCAACGACACGGTTTACGGCGAGGACGGCAACGACCTGCTGGATGGCGGCGCGGGCAACGATTTGCTCCAAGGCGGCAACGGGAACGACACGCTGATCGGCGGTGCCGGGGCGGACACGATGATTGGCGGCGTCGGGCTTGACATCGTCGACTACTCCACCTCCGGCGCGGCGGTGACGGTCGATCTTGCGGCTGGCACCGCAACCGGGGGGGATGCCACAGGCGACGTTATCAATCAGGGCATTGATGGGATAATCGGCTCGGCCTATGACGACACGCTCATCGGCTCGGATGCCAGCAGCACCTCCGGGACGGACATCTACACCACCTATATTGATGGCGGCGCGGGCAACGATTTCATCGACGGGCGCAACGGCGGGGACAGCCTTCTTGGCGGCACCGGCAGTGACACGATCCTCGGCGGCGGCGGCAATGACCTGATCGACGGCGGCGCGGATGGCGACTGGCTCGACGGCGGCGATGGCACCGACACGATCTTTGGCGGCGCGGGCGATGACACGATTCTGGTCGCAGGCGACAATGACAGCATCTTTGGCGGCGATGGCGCCGATCTGATCCATGCCACGGCGCTCAATCTCTCGGGCATCAGAAACTTCACCGTCGACGGCGGCTCAGGCGGCGTTGACAATGACACGCTCGATCTCTCTGAGCTGATCGCCGACGGTTGGGTCATCACTGGCATGACCCAGAATGCCGAGAACAACGGCAATCCCGGATTCAGCGGCCAAATCCAGCTCACGCGCGGATTCGAAGGCGCGACCATCAACTATACCGATATCGAAAACCTGATTCTCACCAATTCCGATTACATCGTCGAAGGCACGGCAGGCGCGGATCTGATCGACGCCTCCTATGCCGGTGATCCCGAAGGGGACAAGATCGACAATCTCGACCACTCCGATGGCAGCAATGCGGATTCGGTGCTGGCGGGGGCTGGCAATGACACGATCGTCGCCGGGGCTGGCAATGATACCGTGCTGGGCGAGTCCGGGGCCGAGGTCATCTTTGGTGGCGAAGGCGATGACTCGCTCTTCGGCGGGGCCGAAAATGACACCATCGCAGGCGACGCGGGCAACGATCACCTGTTCGGCGAAGGCGGCGACGATCGTTTCACCCTGCAAAACGGCTTTGGCGCGGATACCATCACCGGCGGCGAGACCGACGAGACGGCAGGCGACACGCTGGACCTCAGCGGCGTCACCGGGCCGCTCACGCTTAATCTGTCCAATGCCGTTTCCGAGAGCGGCACGGTCAGCGATGGCACCGCAACCGCCAGTTTCTCCGAAATCGAGAACATCCTTCTCGGGGCTGGCACTGATACGCTGGTGCTGGCCGATGGCTCGGGCAGCGACGCGGTCACCGGGTTCACGGCCCCCACCGACACTGGCAATGGCACCTATACCAGCGGCGATCTGCTGGATGTGTCGGGTCTGACCTCAGATGGCACCACCCCTGTCACCACGGCCGATGTGACCGTGACAGATACCAATGGCGACGGCACTGGCGATGCGATCCTGACCTTCCCGAACGGCGAGAACCTGACGCTGATCGGCGTGCCGATGACCGATGTCGACAGCACCGCCGCCCTCGTGGCGATGGGCATTCCCGACGCGCGTGATTTCGTGATTGAGGGCAGTGCCGGTGCCGACCTCATCAACGTCGATTACACCGGCGATCCCGAAGGCGACCGGGTGGACGCCGGGGATGCCGCCAACGGCTCTCAGGATGACGTGATCTTCGCGGGCGCGGGCAGTGACAGCATCGATTCCGGGCTTGGCAACGATCTGATCAATGCAGGCGCGGGCGATGACGAGATTTTCCTCGACGGCAGCCTGCAAAACGACACCATCATCGGCGGTGAAACCGAAGAGACCGTGAGCGAAGACGACCGGATCAACTTTTCCGCCATTTCCGACGGGCTGCTGATCAACTTCACCGCACCTGAAACCGGCACCATCACCGATGGCACCTCTGTCACCGAGTTCTCGGAGATCGAGCGTTTTCAGATGGGCACTGGCGCGGATACGGTGATCGGCTCTGACGGGGTTGAGGAAATCATCGGCAACTACGGCGATGACAGCATTCTTGCAGGCGGCGGCAACGACACGATCTTTTCCGGCTTTGACAATGACTATGTCGATGGCGGCGCGGGCGATGACTCGATCCTCTCCTCCTCGGGGGCGGATACGGTCTCGGGCGGCGCGGGCAACGATCAGATTGACCTCGGGCCGGGCGACGGCGAAACCGATCTTTTGATCTTTTCGGATGGCGATGGCGCTGATGTGGTCTCTAGCTTTGAGATCCCCATCGACAACGGCGACGGCACCTTTACGGGCCGCGATCAGCTTGATGTGTCGAACCTCACGGACGCGGCGGGCAACCCGGTCAACGTTGCAGATGTCACGGTCGGCAGCGATGGCAGCGGCAATGCCGTCCTCAGCTTTCCGAATGGCGAGAGCATCACCTTGGTCGGGGTCGATCCCGCCTCGGTGTCTAGCCACGATGCATTGGCCGCCATGGGCATTTTCCAGCCCGATTACATCGTGCAGGGCACGGCTGGCGATGATGTGATCGACGCAAGCTATAGCGGCGACCCCCAAGGCGACCAGATCGACAATGCCGACAGTCGCAACAATGACAACGCCGATGTGATCGACGCAGGCGCGGGCAATGACGTGATCATGGCCGGACTTGGGGCTGACACCATCTTTGGCGGCGCAGGCAATGACACGGTGTCTGTGGGTCAAGGCGACAGCGTCCAAGGTGGCGATGGCGACGATTTCTTTACCCTGACCGATACCGGCGAGACTGAGACCGGCGCAATTTCGATCCTTGGCGGCGAAGGCGACGAGACCATAGGCGATACGCTCTGGCTGGGCGAGACCGCGAAGAAATCCGATATCACCTTCTCCAATTCGGATGATGCGACGGGCGGGCTCTCGGGCAGCTTTGCGATGGTCAATGGCACGGTCGTGACCTTCTCCGAGATCGAGAACATCATCTGCTTTACCCCCGGTGCGCGGATCCTCACCCAATGGGGGGAGCGTCCGGTCGAGAGCCTGCGCTTGGGCGATATGGTGGTGACACGCGACCACGGGTTGCAACCGGTGCGATGGGTGGGCAAACGCACGGTGGCCGGTCTGGGCGATTTCGCCCCCATTTCCGTCGCCTCCAGCGTGATGGGCGGGCGAGACGCGCTCTTGGTCTCGCCGCAACACCGGCTGCTCTTTACCGGCTATCAGGCCGAATTGCTCTTTGGCGAGAGCGAGGTTCTGATTGCGGCCAAGCATATGGTGAACGGGCGTGATGTGACGGTCAGCCCCTGCGACGAGGTGACCTATATCCACGTCATGTTCGATCGCCACGAGATCATCTTTGCCGATGGCCTCGGCACCGAGAGCTTTTATGCCGGGGACATGGCGCTGACCGCCGTCGATGCCGCCGCGCGTGAAGAGCTGTTCGCCATCTTTCCGGAATTACGCAGCGCACCGGGCCAGCACCGCGACACCGTGCGCCCCTGCCTGCGCCGTCACGAGGCGCAGCTTTTGTGCGGCTTGGGCGAACGAGAGGTTGCCTGAGCCCGCTCAGGTCGACGATTTAGGCCGGCGATTCAGGCCGAACGGCGCAGCGGGGCTGTGTGCCCCGCGGCCCAGACCCGCACCGCATCGCCAAAGGCGGTAAAGAGCGGGCGACTGACCGGATCATGCGCGGCATTATATTCGGGATGCCATTGCACCGACAGGGTAAAGCCCGGTGCGCCGTCGATATAGAGCGCCTCGGGCGTTTCATCCTGCGCCCAACCGTCGATCACCACCCCTGCACCGGGACGCAGGATACCCTGACCGTGCAGCGTGTTGGTCATCACTTCCTCCGCCCCCATCAGCCGGTGAAACACCCCGCCCGGCGCAAACCGCACCTTGTGGCGCAGCGCGAATTGCTCGTCCATCGTGCCCTCGGGGGGCATGCGGTGATTGTCGCGCCCCGGCAGATCGCGGATTTCGGGATGCAGCGTGCCACCCATGGCGACATTCATCTCTTGAAACCCGCGGCAAATACCAAGGATCGGTTGCCCCCGCTCGATACAGGCACGCGCCAGCGGCAAGGTGATCGCATCGCGGGCACGATCGAATGCGCCATGCGCTTCGGTTGCAGCCTCACCATATTCCTCGGGATGCACATTGGGTCGCCCGCCCGTCAGCAGAAATCCATCACAGATCTCCATCAATTCTGCCACCGAAACATAGCGCGGGTCTGCCGGGATGATCAGCGGCATACAGCCCGCCACATCGGCCATCGCAGAGGAATTGATCGTGCCGCCCGCATGGGTCGGATAGCGATTGTCGATCTGATATTGGTTGGCGATGACACCAACGACCGGGCGTTTCATTTTCGTCTTTCTGGGTTGCGCCACACTTTCATTCATTTGCCTAAATTATAGTGCGAAATGGAATAACAAAACATCAATTCCCGCACATATTTCCGTGCGATGATGCGGATTTGCCCAAAAACCCTGCACCGTTTGTTGATCTTTCGGCGGCAAACTGGCCGCTGTGGGCGGGGCTACCCCGTCACCGGTCAAACGCATCCCGACCGGCCGGGTTCTCCCCGTCCACACCAGCCGTCTTGCGGCTGCGCCGACAGCGTTTGCTGCAATGGCGCACCTCGTCCCAGACGCGCGCCCATTTGCGCCGCCATTCCATCGGCCGCCCACAGGTGGCGCAGGTCTTGACCGGCAGATCGGATTTTCGGCGCGCGCGCGGCATATCAGAGATCCAAACGCAATTGCGCCGTCGCCGCCTTGGGCTTGGCCCGCCTTGGGCGTTTGCGGCTGGCATGGCGGGTCACGATCCGCGCTGTCTCTGCATCGCCGCGGTGCGCCCGCCGACAGGCCCAGACCGCCTCGCGCGCCACCCGCGCCGCCTCGACCGGATCGACAATCGGCGCGGGGTATCCCCGCCCCAACAGCGCCTCCGCCTCTGACCACGCCCACGGGCGTTGCAGATACGCATCCGGCACATGTGCCAGTTCCGGTAGCCAACGGCGAGTGAATTCCCCGCTCGGGTCCTGATCCAGCCCCTGTTTCACCGGGTTGTAAATCCGGATCGTATTCATCCCCGTGGTGCCCGATTGCATCTGCACCTGTGGCCAGTGAATCCCCGGCTCGTAATCCGTAAAGGCTCGCGCCAGAACCGGCCCGGTGCTGCGCCAATCCAGCCACAGGTGATAGGACGCCACCGCCATCAGCATCGAACGCATGCGGAAATTGAGCCAGCCCGTCGCCCTCAGGGACCGCATGCAGGCATCGACAAAGGGCAGGCCCGTCTCCCCCTTCGACCATGCCGCCAACCGCACGGCATCGGCCACGCGCGGGCGCAGCCCTTCATAGGCCGGGTGCAGGCAGCGGCGCTCGATCTCCGGCTCATCTTCCAGCTTTTGCATGAAATGATCCCGCCATGCCAATCGCGCCTGAAACGACCGCATCGAGCGCGCCCAATCCGGCCCCCGCCCGGTGGGGGCCGCTGCCCCCGCCTGCACCGCCTCGCGCAGCGACAGCGTGCCAAAGGCCAGATGCGGGCTGATCCGCGAACAGGCCCGCGCGCCTTGCAGCGGCGAAGACATCGCCCGCTGATAGCTCTCGCCGCGTGTGCTCAGGAAGGAGGTAAGCGCCCGTACCCCGTCACCGCGCCCACCCTTTTGCCGCAGCGGGCAAGCCTCCATCAGCCCCAAAGCCTCGGGGCTTGGCAGGTCATCACTGGCCACCGCCGCCCCTCGGGCACCCTGCACCGCCCCTAGCACCGGCGCGCGCATGACCCTATCGCGCGCGCCCTGCCAGGCATCGCGACTGCTCAGCCGCCGCACCACGCCCGATTGCGGCATCTCGTGCCAGCGCACCCCCTGCCCCCGCGCCCACTCCGCCACCTGCCGGTCGCGCGCATAACTCCAGAGATTGCCGGTTTCCTCATGGCTCACCAGATGCGCCACGCCCTGATCGGCGCGCAGCGCCTCGAGCACCGTCACCGCATCGCCCACCCGCAAGACGAGCGACAGTCCCAGCGCCGCCAGATCCGAGCGCAGGCTCTCCAGACACTCGCAAATAAACGCATACTGCCGCTCTGAGGCATCGGGCTCTGCCCATGCCTCCGGCTCGACGATATAAAGCGGAATGATCGGCCCCAACCGCGCGGCATGGCTCAGCGCCGGATGATCCTGCACCCGCAAATCGCGCTTGAACCAGAGAATGACCGGGCGTTCCATGCCACACGAAATAGCGGTGGACCGCCCGAAGGAAAGCCCATTGCAGCCCCCTTGCCCAACGCCTACCTTCGCGCCAAAGCCAAAGGAGAGCGCCATGAAAGATGCAGCCCCGCAGCCCGTTTATCTCGAGGATTACACACCCCCTGCCTATCTGGTGGACGCGGTGCATCTGACCTTCAGGCTTGCGCCCAAAACCACCCGCGTCCTCAGCCGCATCGAATTTCGCCCCAATCCAGAGGCCACGTCGCGCGATTTTTTCCTGCATGGCGAGGCGCTTACCCTCATCTCCGCCCACATCAACGGGGCCGAAATCACACCAGAGCTGACAGCCCAAGGCCTCCGCGCCCAAGTGCCCGACGCGCCTTTCGTGTTTGAGGCGGAGGTCGAGATTGACCCAGAGGGCAACACCGCCCTCGAAGGGCTATACATGTCGAACGCCATGTATTGCACCCAATGCGAGGCCGAAGGCTTTCGCAAGATCACCTATTACCCCGACCGCCCCGATGTCATGAGCATCTTCACCGTGCGGATTGAGGGCGACGCGCCGGTCATGCTCTCCAACGGTAACCCGACCGACAGCGGCGCAGGCTGGGCCGAATGGCACGATCCATGGCCGAAACCGGCCTATCTCTTTGCGCTCGTCGCGGGCGATCTGGTGGCGCATCCCGATACCTTCACCACCCGCTCTGGCCGCGAGGTCGCGCTCAACATCTGGGTTCGACCGGGGGATGAGGACAAATGCGCCTTTGGCATGGAGGCGCTCAAGAAATCCATGGCTTGGGATGAAGAGGTCTACGGGCGCGAATATGACCTCGATCTCTTCAATATCGTCGCCGTGGACGATTTCAACATGGGCGCGATGGAGAACAAGGGTTTGAACATCTTCAACTCCTCGTGCGTCTTATCCACTGCAGAGACCGCCACAGATGCCAATTTCGAACGTATCGAGGCGATCGTCGCACATGAGTATTTCCACAACTGGACCGGCAACCGCATCACCTGCCGCGACTGGTTCCAGCTTTGCCTCAAAGAGGGGTTGACGGTCTATCGCGACAGTCAGTTCACCTCTGACCTGCGCTCCGCCCCAGTCAGACGCATCTCGGATGTGATCGCCCTGCGCGCCCGCCAGTTCCGCGAGGATAACGGTCCGCTGGCGCATCCTGTGCGCCCTGAAAGCTTCATTGAAATCAACAACTTCTACACCGCAACCGTCTATGAAAAAGGTGCCGAACTGATCGGTATGCTCAAACGCCTCGTGGGCGATGCGGCTTATAAAGAGGCGCTCGATCTCTACTTCACCCGCCATGACGGACAGGCCTGCACCATCGAGGACTGGTTGCAAGTCTTCGAGGATGTCACAGGCCGCGACCTGAGCCAATTCAAGCGCTGGTATTCCGAGGCGGGCACGCCGCGCCTGCGCGTTACCGAAGAGTTCAACAATGGCCGCTACACGCTTCATTTCGAACAGAAAACCCCGCCCACACCGGGACAGGAGGAAAAACACCCCCGCGTGATCCCGATTGCCGTGGGCCTGCTCGGCCCCAATGGCGACGAGGTGCAGGCAACCTGCGTGCTGGAAATGACGCAGCCCCGCCAGAGCTTCAGCTTCGATGGATTAGCATCGCGCCCGATCCCCTCGATCCTGCGCGATTTTTCCGCCCCGGTGATCCTCGAGCGCGAGAGCAGCAATCAAGAGCGCGCCTTTCTTCTGGCGCATGACACCGACCCGTTCAACAAATGGGAGGCGGGGCGCGCCCTGGCCCGCGCAGGCCTCATCGCCATGATCACCGAGGGTGCTGCCCCCGATCCTGCCTATCTCGATGCGATTGCCCGCGTGGCGCGCGACGACACACTCGATCCCGCCTTCCGCGCGCTGGCCCTCGGCCTGCCCTCCGAGGATGATCTTGCACAGGCGCTGTTTGACGCGGGGCACACGCCTGACCCGCAAGCGATCTGGCAGGCGATCGAGACCCTGCGCGACGCCCGCGCCGCAGCGCTCGAAAGCATCGCACAGGATCTCTACACCCGCCATCAGGTCACAGCCCCCTACCGGCCCGACCCCGATCAGGTCGGCGCGCGGGCGCTGGCCAATGCGGCGCTGGCGATGCTCAGCCGCCGCGATGGCGGGGCCCGCGCGCAGGCGCAATATGACGCCGCCGACAACATGACGCAGCAATTGGCGGCGTGGTCCTGCCTGTTGCAGGCGGGGGCCGGCGACCGCGCCACCGGGGCATTTTATACCCAGTGGAAACACGACCGGCTGGTGATCGACAAATGGTTCAGCCTGCAGATCATGCAGGCCGCACCAGAGCACGCGGCAGAGGTGGCCGAGCGGTTGACGCGCCATCCCGATTTCACGCTGCGCAACCCAAACCGTTTCCGCGCCACGCTTGGCGCGCTCAGCAGTTCGCCCGCAGGCTTTCACCACGCCTCGGGACGCGGCTATCGCCTGCTGGCGGATATGCTCATCCGGCTCGATCCACTCAACCCTCAGACCACGGCGCGGATGTGCTCGGCCTTCGAGACATGGCGCCGCTACGATCCGGTGCGTCAGGGCATGATCGCGGCAGAACTCGACCGCATCCTCGCCACCCCGGATCTCAGCCGCGACACGACCGAGATGGTCGGGCGAATACGGGGGGATTGAGAGGCGGCATTGCCCCCGCGTCTTGTTCGGCGCGGGGCGCTGAGCCTCAAGCCACCGCGCGCCCTAATCCTCGACCTGCGCCACCCGTACCGGCCGCGCCCTTGGCCGTACCGAGGACAGCGGCTTGCAATAGGTCTGCGCCCGCGTCCAGCGCTGCATATCCTCACGCATGTTCACATTGCTCAGCGGTCCCCAATCGGCCGCCACCCCGCGCCGCCCCTCAGAGACGACACCGTCGCGCAGCACCGTATGCGCCATGATCCGGATCGCACAGCTTAGGTTGTCTGGCCCGTTGCGTAATGCCTCGCCACTGCCGGCCCGGCATTTATAGCCCCGCGCCGTCGCGGGCAGGATCTGCAACAGCCCGTGCCACCGCCCACCGCCTCCGACAGCTTTGGGATTATAGGTGCTTTCATACTTGGCGAGCGTTGACAGAAAGCCCACCCAAAAGGCGCGGCGGCGGGTCTCGCCGCCCGTGGCATAGGCGGGGCACCAACTGGCAATATCGCGCGGCACAGTCCGTACCAGCGGGGCGCCATGCGCCTTCAGCGCCGAGAGCGCGCTGCGCGTCAAGAGCGGCGCGTCGCTGCGATGCTCCCAGCGCGTGCGCGGAATATTGCCATCGCGGACAGGCGGAGCGAGCGGAACAAACCCGGAAACTCCCTCCTGAGCGACGCTCGGAAGAGAGAAAAACACAATGAAAACAATCGTCATAATTCTCTTCATCCGGCAATTTTGGCGCAAAGCGGATGACATGGCAATGTCCCCGTGCCGCTCGCTCATATTCCCTGCCTTCACCCAAGCATTGCCCTTTTTTGGTCGAAATCGAGAGGCAGATTCAGGGATAACATGCGAACCGGAGTCATCATGCCGTTTGAACCCATTGCCAAGCCAGAACCAAGCGAGCCCGCCCCGCGCAAGCGGCGGTCACAGGCAGCAGGACGCTGGCCGGATCTCTTGGGACTTTTGCGGCGCAAACCCGAGACAGACCTCGACAGCTTGTCCAAACGAATCCTGCTTCCCTCCCTGCCGGTGACGGATGAGGAAATGGCCCGCGCCATGCATCAGGACCGGGGGCAAAAGCTCGCCCGTCAAGAAATGTGGCCGGAACTGGCGCAGGTGATCGAATATACCGATGCCGCGCGGCTGCGCACCCCCGGCGGCGAAAACGCGACAACGCTTCTGGCCGTGGGCGCGCGCGCCGATGTGGTGTCCGCCGCCGAGGACGCGCTGCATGATGGGTCAGAACCGGACCCCTTCGGCATCGACGCGCTCGAAGAAATGCAGTCAGACTGTTCCGACAGCTACCCCTGTGCCCTGATCGTGGCGCTGGCGCATATCGACATCGGCTGGGCGTGGCGCGCCACCGCGACCGACCGCACCCGCGCGGCGCATGAATTGCGCTTTCTCGAACATTTCAAACGCGCCGAGGATATGCTTGCGCCCTTCGACGGGGTTGATCTCGATGCGCCCTCCTTGGCCGCCGCGCAATGCGCGCTTCTGGCGGCGCGGCGACAGCCCCGGATGCGCGTGGCGGACGATTACGAGCGTCTGATCGACCTTGATCCCGACAGCCCGCGCCACATGCGCGCCCTTGGCGAGGCGCTCTTGCCCGCGCGCTATGGCAGTTACGAGATGCTCGATCTCGAAGCGCGGCGCACGGCCTCACGCACCGGTGAGATTTGGGGCGCTGGGGCCTATGCGTGGGTCTATCTCGACGCTCTGGCGCTAGATCCCGATGCGATGGCCCGCTTGGACGCGGATTTCTTTGTGGACGGGCTGCGCGACATCGTGGCGCGGCGTCGCGATCAGCATGTGATCAACCAACTTTCGGCCTTTTGCGGCATCGTCATGGCCCCCAAGACCGGCAAACAGCGCGTCTCAGCCCCACAAGAGGCCGCGCGCCGCCGTATTCACGACTGTCTGGATTGGCTTCTGGAGAACCATTTGCAGGAATTGCATCCGCTCATCTGGTCGCAAACCCTGCTCAGCCCCGGCCTGACACCGTCGCTGCCCTCGCGCCGCGCGCTGGTTCTCAAGGGCCGTCAAACCGCTCTGCGCATCATCGCCCAATGCTTTGAAGAGGACATCGCGGACGGCAGTTCCATCGCCTTTTCCAGCTCCGGCATGTACCGCTTGCCCGCACTCTGAGAGCAGACGCGCTCAGAAATGCGCCTTTGGCTCATCCGGTTTGCCCGCCGCGATGGCCAGAATCCCGGCCAAGCCGGTAAAGCCCAGCGGGAACATGGTAAAGACGTTGAAGCCAAAGGCGTAATACATCAGCCCCGCCGACACGAGCAGCAACAGCCCACCCCATAGCGCACGCATCTTGGCCATCGCCCCCCCGGCAATCGCCAAAAGTGGCGCCAGAAAGCTCGCGGTGCGGATCAGCGCCGGATCATGCACCTGATAGAACAATCCGTCCACCTCGCCGACCCGGTTGATCACCTCGGTATAGCCATAGCTGAAAAACCCGACCAGCACCGCCAGACAGCCGCCGATTACCCCCAACACCATTGCCGCACTGCGCATTCACCCGCCTCCTTAACCTCGCCCCGATATAGGCGGTCACGCCGCCTTAACCAAGGAGCGCCTTCTGTGTCTCCTTGCTCCAGCCCAGATAGAGCGTGCCGTCATCGTCAATCAACGGGCGTTTCATCAACGCCGGATACTCGGCCAAGACTGTGAGAGTATCGCGCGCCCGCTCGTCTTCGCTCAGCCCCCGCCACGTCGTTGACTGACGATTCACCAGCGCATCCCCGAACTGCGCCAGTGCCGCCTCTGCCACATCCTTGGGCAAGCCTTGCGCCCGGACATCGTGAAACGTCACGTTTTCAAGCGCTTTCAATGCCTTGCGGCAGGTATCACAGGTTTTCAATCCGTAGAGGATCATCGCACAGTCCTTCATTTTTGCGTCATTATCGGTCAAAACCCCGCCCGTTATGGAGTTTTGCTTGATTTTTACAATGGCGATGCAATCATCGTCCTCGTAACGATGGGCATTCAGATTCCGCCTTTGCAACGCTTGGCCGGTCCCTGAGGGTCCGGAGTCACATGGCCCGGCATATTCCCGGGGAAGCGACGCAAAAGGAGAAGCGGAATGCCAACCGGCACCGTGAAATGGTTTAACACCACCAAAGGTTATGGATTCATCGCCCCTGATGGCGGCGGCAAGGATGTGTTTGTGCATATCTCTGCGGTCGAACGTTCGGGGCTGACAGGGCTCGCAGACAATCAAAAGGTCGGTTTCGAGCTTCAGGAAGGGCGCGACGGGCGGCAAATGGCATCTGATCTGCGGCTGCTTTAACGCATGTGACATCCTTTTGCAGTCCGGTGGGGTACCGTGCCAGCGGTCCCAAACCCGATGCAGCCAGAACGGTCAAGAAAACAAAACAGGGCGCGCCGAGGCCCGCCCTGTTTGGTGACTTTTTCTGCCACGGGCCTTTCAGGCCTCAGTAACAGCCCTTTGCCCCTTCTGGGCAATTGAGATGCGACGTGGCGCTATAGGTTTGATGCCGGACCTTGGTCACAGGATGGCGCAGCGCCTGTTGATAGCTCTGCGTCTGATTGGGTTGACCGCAACAGATCACGCCGCTGATCGTTACCGGCTGCAATCCGGCAGGGCAATAATTGGCTTGGGACTCATAGGCATAGACCTTGGCACTCTGCGCCATGGCCGGCGCGGCCAGTCCCGCAAGCGTCAGAGCTGAGATGATGGATTTCGTGGAATTACGCATCGTAACCTCTTGGGCAAACCGTGGAACATACTCCGGCAACCGTATGGGATAACCGTCTTCTGTCAATTTCTTTCCCGGCAAAAGAGGCGATTCAGTGTGATTTTAGCCCTCTGTTGCGGGCTTCGGTGCCCCGGCACCCGGTCCGGTCTGCGTGAACGTCACGACAAAATGCCCAACATCCCCTTCGACATGCACCACTTGGCGCGGCAGACGGATCACCGGCGCGGCCTTGGCATAGGCCGCCTGCCAGACCCGCTCGGTCAGCACGCAGCCCGCTTCTTTCCCTGCGTAATCAAGCGCGGGCGGCACCTCGCGCATGAATACCAGCCCACGCACCAGCGCATGATTTCCCAGATAGACCGCGCCCGAGCCCATGACATCGACGGCCTTGCCCTTGGTCAGCACCGATTGCTGATGGCTCTGCGCCCAGACACCGCAGACCAGCACGCGGCCCTGATGCTCTCGCAGATCCGCCGCCACACTCAGCCCACCACCGGAATCGTAATGGCCCCCAGAGACCACCGGATCAGCGCCCAGCCGCGCCACCATCTGCGGACCCACCGCCGTGCACCCGGCCAGCGCCACAGCTCCAAGGATCAAACTCTTGCGCATCATCTCAGACCCTCCCGTCAGGCGGTTGATATTCGTGCTTCAACATAGCGACACGGCCCGCGATTGCCAGCTATGCGGCTTCAGGCCCGCGCGGCAACAGCAGCAATTTCCTTGAGCATCTCAGGATACCACCGCTCCAGCGTCGGCAAAAACGCTTCGTGCAATCGCGCCACCTGCGCCGGCGTCAAATCCTCGCGCCAGACCCCGGCCTGCCCTTTGGCAAAGAACGCGGTCATGCCCTTGGGCTTTTCCGCGAATCCCAGCGTCTCTTCCTGCCGCTTCATCGCCTCGAAACTCGTGGCCTTGATGGCGCGCGCCAGCTTGGGACCGTCCACCTTGACCCTGAGGAATTTCTCCAGCAGGCCGCGCATCGCCTTACCGGGATTGTGCAGCATATCCTCGTATCGCACCACATGGATCGGCAAGCCCGGCGCATTGGTCCAGACGCGGATATGATCGTCCCAACGGCCAAGCAGGTCGATGATGCCATTCGGTGTGCCGGTGATCGTGTCGGCGTTGCACATCCGTTCAATCGCCAGATCCAGATCGCAATTCTGATGCCGGGCAAAGGACGGGGCCAGATCGAACGGGTTGCGGATGATATAGATCGCGGCGGCGGTCAATTCGGGCGGGATCACATCCTGATCGAAAATCCGAACCGTCTGGCAATGGGTCTTGACGAAATGATGGTCCGGTTTTGAGCCCGCAATCAGGCGCAGCGCGCGGCCCCGCACCCGCATCCAGTCTTCTACCCCCTGCCCTCGAAACGGTCCGCCATTGGCCGCGTCAAAGAAATCCTGCCGCGTGTCGCCAGTCGTAAACTGTCTCAAGTTGTTGATATCCGGCGCTTTTCCTGCGGGCATGAAATACTGCGCCAAGAGGCTACGCATCCATGTATTGCCCGACTTGGGATAGCTCGCCAGCCAGATGATCCGCCGCAAATCGTTCATTCCAGATACCCGTATCGCTTCATCGTCTGCCCCATCTTGGTGCGGATCATCTCCGCCAGCGCCGGGTCGAGATCGGTTTTCCACTGATCCTTCTGCCCCTTGCCAAAGAATTTCGCGCTCTGTTCGGGCCGCTCGATGAACCCCTGTTCGTCTTCCTGCCGCGACAACTCGTCAAAGCTGGAGAACCGGATCGCCCGTTGCAGGCGCTCCTTGTCCACCGGCACGCACACCAGATCCAGCACCTTGGCGAACTGCGTCTCGGGATCGTCCAACAGATCCTCGTAGCGCACAAGCAGGCGCTTCCACGGGGCATAGGCCATCCAACTCTTGACATGCAACTCCCACGAACTGAGGTATTGCGCCACGGATGTCTCTGTCGGCAGATTGCCATTGTCGGGATGGCAAATCTTATGGGCCGCGTCCTCCTGCGTGATGCCGTAATGGCGCGCATAGGACAGCACCATATCCAGCGGATTGCGGATGATATAAATCGCAGAGCGTGTGTAGCGGTCGGGGATCAGGTCGATCTTCTCCGGAGCCACCCGCGCGTTATGCGTTTTAACGAAATTGACATCGGCATTGTTGGCGACGATGGCGCGCAGGACCGGATCACGCAGACGCAAACACAGCGCCAGATCCTGCGGGTCAATCTCGCGCCCGGCAACCCGGTTGTACATCTTGACGACGGCGTCGCCCACGGCAAAGCGGTGCGCCTGATTGATCGGCACCGGCTCTTGCGCGTTCATAAGATAATTGGCGAGGAACAGCCGCGTCCACGTATTCCCGGACTTCGGATAAGAGGCCAGCCAAATGATGCTTCGCTTCATGCCCCGTCGGCCTCCGCAGTTTGCTCACATATGCGGCACACATAGAAAAGGCGGGGGGAAAAGTCACCCCCCGCCCCTTGTCTTGTTACCGGTCGATTAGAACGACAGGTTGATCGAGGTGCCGATGAGGGTACCTTCGGTCGTGGTGTTGGCGTTACCAAAGGTGCCGCCGACGTCTGCGTTCACAGTACCTTCAACATAGGCTGCGTACACGGCCCAGGTCACGCCAGCGCCAAGCGAACGGCTGCCGACCAGCTGGTAGGCTTCGTATTCGGCAGCGTCGCCGGAACCGGCGCCAACGCCATTGTACTCACCCTGGTAGGTGTCGAAACCAACCGACCACGGGCCAGCGATGTCATAGGTCACACCAAGGCTCCAGCCTTCGGAGTCGAATGCACGGATGCCACCGTTGTCGTTCTCGGTGTAACCACCGCCGATGACAAAGCCGCTGAAGCCAACGCTTGCGCCAACGCCCCAAACTTCGGGATCACTGGTGCCAGCAATGTTGGACTCTGCAGTACCCCAACGAGCCGACAGGTCGAGGTCAACGCCGCTGAACGACTGGCTGTATGCGATACCGATGTCGAAAATGTCGGTCACGCCGGCATTACGGTTCACACCAAAGTTGTTACCAGCGTTTGCACCGGTACCTGCAACGTTCGACGCAGCAGCGTAGGACACGCCGAGGGTCAGACCGTTGAAGGAAGGCGTGTAGTAGGTGATGCGCGGAACGTCGTTGTTTGCCAGAACTTCAGCATAGGACGAAATGCCCGCGTCACGAAACAGCCACGGCAGGTTGCCGCCGGCGCCGTTCGAGATCGGAACAAAGCCCGAGATCGACGGAGAGTTGATGCCGATGCCGCCTTTGACCTGCGGCGCAGCCACAGTCATCTTGTAACCAGCCGAGTTCTCGTTGCCGAGGTCGATTTTGCCGAGCGCGTCGCCCGAGATCGAGAGGTAGGTTTCGTCGATGCCGGTCGCGCCGCCACCGTTGTTGGTGCCTTCCATCTGGATGTCGACGCCGAAGGTCAGGCCGTTGTCCAGAGTAACCGAGGGCTTGAAGTGGATTTCGGTGTTCGCATACACGTCAACGCCGTCAAAGTCTGCGCCAGCATGGGCAGGGGTATCGGAGTCAACAGTTACATAACCAACGTGCGAGTTGTAGAACCCGCCCCATTTCATGTTCCATTCTTGTGCCGATGCAGGTGCGGCGAATGCTACGCCAAGAGCAATCGCGCTGGTGCTCAGAAGTTGCTTTTTCAAGGGTGTCCCTCCTCAGAAGCAGGTTAATCAGATCCGCCGCACCAGTCATTGGAAACGGCTTGTGCTATGAAATGCGCCATTCGCCCCCAAACTGTCAACGCAACCCCCCTGCTCTTGCCGCATCCCGCCCGGATTGTGACGCAGAAACCACACCACAGTTCCAGCGCCCTTTCAAACAAGGGGCTTCGCTCATCCCTGGTCCTCACTCAGGACTTTTTTTGCGGCCCGGAAACATTCAAGCGCCTGCGGCACCCCGCAGTAAATTCCCACGACATGAATGATTGCACGGATTTCCTCGGGCGTAACCCCGTTGTTGATCGCACCCCGACAATGCAATTCCCACTCGTGCATTTTGCCCAGCGCGCCCAGCATGGCCAGATTCATCATGCTGCGGGTCTTGGGGGGAATCACCTCGTCACCCCAGCCAAATCCCCAGCACCAGGCGGTCATCGCCTCTTGAAACGGACGGGTAAAGTCATCCGCCGCCTCCAGACTGCGCGCTACATACTCCGCCCCCAGCGTCGATTTGCGCTGCTCCAGCCCCCTGAGAAAGAGATCCTCGTCGAAAATGCTCATCACCTGCTCCTTTTGATGCCTGACGTAACGCATCATCGCAGGGCTGCGCGATAGGACAAGCTCCAGACATGCAAAACGCGCGGGGAATGACCCCCGCGCGCCTCAGTCAATCCAGATCCGGATTTAGAAGGTCAGGTTGATCGACGTGCCGATCAGAGTGCCTTCAACCTCGGTGTTGGCTGTTCCCGGTGCAAAGGTGCCGCCGGCGTTGCCGTTGACAGAGCCTTCGGCATAGACGGCATAGATCGCCCAGCTCACGCCCTCGCCAAGTTCACGGCTGCCGATGATCTGATAGGCTTCGAATTCGGCCTTGTCGCCAGAGGCCGCACCGGTGCCGCTGTATTCACCCTGATAGGTGTCGATCCCGAATTTCCAGGGACCGGCCAGGTCATAGGTGACGCCCAGCGCCCAGCCCTCTTCATCCGGCAAAAGCCCGCCGTTGTCATTCTCCGAGTAGGAGCCACCAAAGGCAAAGCCGTTGAAGCCGACGGTTGCACCGACACCCCAAGTCTCGGGATCATCGGTGCCTGCAAGGCCGGTGTTGTTCTCGGCAGTGCCCCAGCGCGCCGCGGCATCCAGATCGAAACCGCCGAATGACCCGCTATAGGCCACTGCGACGTCAAAGATGTCGGTCACGCCCGCGTTGCGGTTCACACCAAAGTTGTTGCCTGCGTTGGCACCGGTGCCGACAATGTTATCCGAAGCCGCATAGGAGATACCCAGCGTCAGACCGTTGAAGGACGGGGTGTAGTAGCTGATCCGCGCCACGTCGTTGTTGCCCAGAACCTCGGTGTAGGCCGAGATGGCCGACTGACGAAAGTTCCACGGCAGGTTGCCACCGGCGCTGACCGAAATCGGAATGAAACCCGAGATCGATGGCGAGTTGATCCAGATGCTGCCGTCGATCTGCGGCGCCGACACCATCATCTTGTAACCAGCCGAGTTCTCGTTGCCGAGGTCGATCTTGCCGAATGCGTCGCTCGAAATCGTCATGTAGGTTTCGTCGATGCCGGTCGCGCCGCCACCGTTGTTGGTGCCTTCCATCTGCACGTTGACGCCAAAGGTCATGCCGTTGTCGAGCGTCACCGAGGGGGTGAATTCGATTTCGGTTTCGCTGTAGACATCAACGCCGTCGAAATCAGCGCCAAGATGCGCGGCTGTGTTCGTATCGACCGTGGCATATGCCACATGGCTCGAGAAATAGCCGCCCCATTTCATATCCCATTCCTGGGCCGATGCGGGGGCGACCATGACGACGCCGAGGGCGATCGCGCTGGTGCTCGTGAGTAGGTGTTTCAAGGAAGTCCCTCCAGAAATATTCTGATACGTGCCGTCGCGAAAATTCGCGACCGGCTGATAATCACCATGACGCTCACGAACGGTTCACAGTCAAAACACCGATTAGTGAATGTCACGAATCTGTTGCATATGATGCAGGGCCGACACACTCCTGCCTTCCAGCCGCCCACAACGCTCGCAAAACAGGCAAAGCCTGTCTCAGCCGCCCTAGCGACCGGCCCGCGCCTGCCAGTCCTCAACCCGGTCCACCACCTGCCGATACCAGAGATTCGCGGCCCGCAGGAAATGTGGCCGCTCGCCCGGATGCAGCCAGCTCCGGCTGAGCGGCGTGGCGCTATAGGCCGTGGCCCCCCGGGCATCGCCAATCGCCTGATAGGCGGCTTTCGATCCCAACCAGGGCGCCATCACCGTCCCTGACCCCGAAAAGCCCATCGCGTAATGCACGCCCTCATCCTGCCCCACATGCGGCATATGCGAAAAGCTATAGCCGGTGAAGCCCTGCCACGAATGGCTGAGCTTGACGCCCGCCAGATCGGGCCAGATTCCCACCATGACCTTATAGAGCTGCGCCGCAGCCGCCTCCGGCCCCATCTCCGCCATCGAGGCGCGCCCGCCAAAGAGCACACGGCGGCCATCCGGCGAAATGCGGAAATAGCTGTGCCGTGCCCGCGTCTCGACCATCATCCGCCGCCCCGGCGCGATATGGCCGATCAGGTTCGACGGCAAGTCTTCGGTCGCGATGATATAAGACGGCAGCGGAAACACCCGCGCCATATGCCAGCGAAACGGGCGGCGCGTGTAGCCGTTCGTGGTCAAAACCACCTTGGCCGCGCGGATCACCCCCTTGGCGGTCTGCACCCGGTATCCTGCACCCTCGGCCTCGCGCGCGGTCACCGCCGCATGGGATACCACCGGCACGCCCCGCCCCCGCACCGCCCGCAACAGGCCCTGATGGAACTTGGCCGGGTGAATCGCACCATGCTCCGAGAACAACAGCCCGCCGTGATATTTCTCGGTCGTGATCTCCTGCCCCAGATCAGCGCGCTCAATGATCCGCACGTTCACTTCTGATTTCTCGGTAACGACCTGTGCCATCCGCCGCTGATTGGCGAAATGCGCGGGTGTGTAGGCCAGTTGCACCCGCCCGGTGTTCTGGAAATCGCACTCGATCCCCTCGCGCGCGATCAGATCCTTAGCCCAGTCGAGCGCCGGCTTCGCCTCGGCAAAGAGCGCATCCGCCACCCTGGCCCCGAACTTCGCCTCCAACTCGGACCAGCCCAGACGGGGATGCGCCCCGAACATGCCGCCGTTGCGGGTGGACGCCCCATGCCCCGGCTCCGCAGCATCGACCACAACAACCCGCGCGCCGCCATCATGCGCCGCCAGCGCCGCCGACAACCCGGCATAGCCCGCCCCGATCACCAGCACGTCACAGGTGTCGGGCAGGTCCTCCCCCGCCTCGGGCGCACTCAGCGCCGACCACCAGTAAGGGATGCCAAGATCGGCCTCCCGCGCCCATTCGATCCGCATGATCTTCTCCTGATCTCACGCCCGATTGGGCGCGTCTGAATTGCGTCCACAACCCGCGTACAAAACGTACGTCATGTACATTCAGAATCGCAGCGAAAGACAAGACATCCCGCCATCCAGCTTGGCACATTCGATATTGTCGATCTCCACGACCTCATAGCCATGCCCCACCAGCATCTCTGCCGTGCGCGGAAAACCGGCGGCCATGATCACCAGATTATTGAAGCGAATACAATTACTTGCGGCCTCCTCGCCGTCAGGAACAAGCAGCACCTCGTAGCCTTCAAAGCAGCCCGACGCCGATAGTCTGCGCGTGCTCAGGATCGTCTCGGGCCCGATCAGGCCGCAATCGGTCTTGAAATGCAAAACCCCCGCAGAGGTCTCAACCAACCTCAGAGTATATCCATATTCACTAACAATATCAGAGAGTTGGGCCACTCCTTCACGATTGGTCCGGGCTGACAGCCCCACCAGAATCTCACGCCCCGTCACCAGAATATCGCCCCCCTCAATGGTCCCCGGCGCGGCAATTTCTGCGATCCTGTCCCCATAAAACGCCGCAATCGCCGGGCGCATCTCGGCCACTTCGCCCATCCGCGTTGGCGCTCCGGGGCGCATGGTGATGGCCAACTCCGGCAGGCAAAGCATTGTATCTTCTACGAAAACTGCGTCCGGATAGTCCTCGAGCGGGGGCAGTTCCGCTACCTCCGCCCCGGTGCTGCGCAGGGTCGCGACATAGGCGGCATGCGCCTCCAGCATCCGCGTGAGATCCGGCGTGCCGATATCCTCGGCCCGCAATCCGCCCACAATGCTCTTGCCCGGCTTGCGGGTGATCGCCCGGCGGAATTCGTAGCTGGAATTCATCATCTAACCCTCTGATTATGTTTGATTTCAGGCGATCTTGACACGCCGTGCATTGGCATGTGCCACGATCCGGTCAATCGCTTGGGCAAAGGGCGCGTCGTCCACCGTCAGCGCCAAGCGCACCCATGTCTCCAGCGTCTTGCCAAAGGACGCGCCGGGCATCACTGCTACGCCGGTTTTCTCCAAAAGATCAAAGGCATAGCTCTCGCCGTCCATCCCCGTCGCGGCAATATCCACCATGGCGAACATTCCCGCTTCGGGCCGATGCGCAACCAACGCCGTCTCCCGCTCCAACCGCGTGGCCAAAAGATCGGCCCGCGCCGCGAACCTCTGCCGCATACCTGCTGCCACATCCGAACCCTCGCGCACCGCCTGTTCCGTCATATCCGCGATAAACGGTTGATTTCCAAAGAGCATTGTCTCGGACAACGCCAAAAGATTGGCCGAAAACTCCAACGACCCGACACACCAGCCACTGCGAAATCCCGGCGCGGCGTGGCTCTTGGAGATCGACGACACCGCCACCACCCGCTCCGCCAAACCCGGCTCGGACAGGGGCGAGACAAACTCGGATCCCTCGAACACCAGATCCTCATAGACCTCATCCGAAATGATCCAGAGGTCATGCTCAATCGCCAACTGCCCCAAGGCGGCAATATCCGCGCGGGTCAGAATCGCCCCCGTGGGATTATGCGGCGTGGTCAATAAAATCGCGCGTGTTCTAGGGGTTATCAGGGGTGCTATATCCGCCGCCGCCATCCGAAAGCCATTCTCAGGCCGCAGTGGAACCGGCACCATCGTCGCCCCCGTGGCGCGGATCACCCCTTCATAGGTGGCATACATCGGATCGCCGACCAGCACCTCCGCGCCCGCCTCCGCCACCGCCATCATCACGGCGAAAAGTGCTGTTTGTGTGCCCGGAAAACACATCACCTGATCGGGATGAAACGCACGGCCTCTGTTTTTGCTGTATTTTTCCGCCAGAGCCGCCCGCAACCCCGGCTCGCCGCGCCCGTCCGAATAGCCCGTGCGCCCCGCCTTCATCGCAGCATAGGCCGCGTCCTTGAGGTGCTCCGGCGTCGGCACATCCGGCTCTCCGATGGTCAAGCGGATCACGTCGCGACCTGCGCGCGCCATCTCCTTGGCCCGCGCATGAACCTTCCACTTGGCCCCGCCAAGCCCAGCAAGTCGTTCATTTATAGAGGAAAATCTCATGTCTTCGCCGCCTCTTCCAAATCCAGTTGCAAAATCGCCCCCACCGCCGTGAGGGCAATCCCTGTCAGTTCGTCCGGCCCAAACGCTTCGGGCAGCGCGCCACCCTCGAGCCAGAGCCCATCAATCACCGCGTTGCAGGCAATCGCCAGCCGCCGCGCCTGCCCCGCATCCGGCGCGCGCCCCGCTTCCTCCAGCGCCGCCACGATCAACCGCTCCAGCCGGTCGCGGAAATCGTGATACGTCTGCGCATGCACCGCGCGCATCCGCGCATCCTGCCGCACATGGTTGAGAAACCCGGCCCAGAGCCCGACCGAGGCCGCATCAACCACCGGCGGCGTCACCGAGGCCACCACCAGCGCCGCCAGCCGTCCGAGGGCCGTGTCCCGCTCTACAACCCCGGCAAAGGTCTGCTCTGTCAGCCCCGCCATATGCGCCAGATAGGCCTCCTGCACCAGCTCATCCTTGGTGGAAAAGTAATGCCGGATAAGACCTTGGGTCACATCCGCCCGCTCCGCGATGGCGCGCACCGTGGCCCCGCGCACGCCCTGTTCGGCGATCAGATCGAGCGTCGCCATGACCAGCGCCTGACGCCGGCTGTCGGCCCCTTCGCGCCTGAATTTGCGGCGTTCTCCGGTCATGAGCGCCTCCAACCTGCGCAGGTTCAATTATACGCTTGCATAATTACAACTCTTCCGCCTTACTACAAGCCGAAAGTGACCCTGCCGGAGACATGCCCTTGACCGCAGCGCCCCGACCGTCCGACGCGCCCGACCCGGTGTCGCCCGCGATCCTTGTCGAAAACCTGCACAAGTCATTCGGGCCGCTCGAAGTGCTCAAGGGCGTGTCGCTCACCGCACAAAAGGGCGATGTGGTGGCGATCATCGGCGGGTCCGGGTCGGGGAAATCGACCATGCTGCGCTGTATCAACTTTCTCGAAACGCCCAGCTCTGGCCGGATCGTGGTCAATGGCGAGGAAATCGCCATGCGCGCAGACGGAAGCCCCGCCGACCGCCGCCAGATCGAACGCATCCGCACCCGGCTTGGCATGGTATTTCAGGCCTTCAACCTCTGGACCCATCGCACCCTCTTGGAAAACGTGATCGAGGTGCCAATGCATGTCCTGAAAACCCCGAAAAATCAAGCGATTGAGCGGGCGCGTGCGCTGCTTGACCGTGTAGGCCTTGGCGACAAGGCCGATACTTTTCCCGCCTTTCTGTCCGGTGGCCAGCAACAGCGCGCGGCCATTGCGCGGGCCCTCGCCGTCGATCCCGCCGTGATGCTCTTTGACGAACCCACCAGCGCCCTTGACCCCGAGCTTGTGGGCGAGGTGCTGAGCGTGATCCGCGATCTTGCCGCCGAGGGGCGCACCATGCTGATCGTCACGCATGAGATGAAATTCGCCCGTGAGGTGGCCAATCATGTGGTCTATCTCTATCAAGGGCGGATCGAGGAAGAAGGCCCCCCCGAGCGCGTCTTTGGCGCGCCACAATCGGCCCGCCTCAAGCAATTTCTGCAAACCGTCGGATAAGGCGGGGCAGATCAACCAGAACCAACAAGGGAGACTAACATGACACTGAAAACCATCCTCGCCGCCGCCACATTGGCAGCCCTCGGCACCGGGCTTGCCGCGCAAGAGGTCAAGATCGGCATCGCCGCCGAACCCTATCCGCCCTTTGCCTCGCTCGATTCCTCTGGAACCTGGGTCGGCTGGGAGGTCGAGGTGATCGACGCCGTGTGCAAGGCAGCCGACCTCAATTGCGTGATCACCCCGGTGGCTTGGGACGGGATCATCCCCTCGCTCACGGGCGGGCAGATCGATGCCATCATGGCCTCGATGTCGATCACCGAGGAACGGATGAAAACCATTGACTTTTCAGACGCTTACTACAACACGCCGACCGTGGTCGTGGCTGGAAAGGCGATTGAAATGGACGCCAGCCCCGAGAGCCTGAACGGCAAGATCCTCGGCGTGCAGGCCTCGACCATCCATCAGGCCTATGCGCAGGAATATTTCAAGGACGCCGCCGAAATCCGCATCTATCAGACGCAGGACGAGGCCAATCAGGATCTGGTCTCTGGCCGGATCGACGCCACGCAGGCCGACAGCATCGCCATGGCCGATTTCGTTGCCACCGAGGCGGGGGCCTGCTGCGAGATCAAGGGCAATGTCGCCGATGATCCGGCTATTCTGGGCCTTGGCGTGGGCGCGGGCGTGCGCAAGGGGGACGACGCGCTGCGCGAGGCGCTGAATAAGGGCATCGCCACCATTCTGACCGACGGCACCCATGAGGCGATCACCGCGCGCTACTTCAAAGCCAGCATCTACTAAGCCCTTTGGAGGCGCTGCTTGACACATTGGGGCTGGCGGATGCCGCCAGCCTGCTCGCGCTCGAGCCTCCGGGCTGGGGTGCCAACCTCTTGCGCGGGCTGGCGAATTCGCTCCAGATCGCGCTTGGGGCCTTTGGTTTTGGCCTCGTGATCGGACTGGGCGGCGCCTATGGCAAGCTCTACGGCGGGCCGCTCTTGCGCGATCTTTTGGCGGTTTATACCACCGTCATTCGCGCCGTGCCGGAACTGGTGCTGATCCTGATACTCTATTACGTCGGATCGGATCTGATCAATCAGGCGGCTATCGCCATGGGTTATGGCCGTGTGGAAATCAGCGGAGTTGTTGCGGGCATCTGGGTCTTGGGCGTGGTGCAGGGTGCCTATGCCACGGAGGTGTTGCGCGGGGCCATTCAGGCGATCCCACCCGGACAGCTTGAGGCCGCGCGTGCCTTTGGCATGCCGCCGCTGATGACGCTGCGACGCGTAACAATCCCCGCAATGATGGGCTTTGCCACGCCGGGGCTTGCCAATCTTTGGTTGATCGCCACCAAAGACACGGCCCTCTTGGCCATCGTAGGCTTTAGCGAGTTGACACTGGAAACCCGGCAGGCAGCGGGCAGCACGCGGGCCTATTTCACCTTTTTCCTCGCGGCGGGCGCGCTTTACCTGATCGTCACGCTGTTTTCCGGCGTGATCTTTGCCCGGATCGAGAAATGGGCGCGGCGCGGCCAGCCGTCGCTTAGGGAGGGCGGACAATGAGTGACTTGCGCGCGCTTCTGATCCCACGCCGCCTGTTTCTCATGGCGCTTTTCGCCGGGTTCGTGCTCTGGTGCGCCCTGTCCATGCGGTGGGACTGGCTGCCGCAATACCTGCCTCTGGCGCTTGAGGGGCTGTGGCGCACGATCTGGATCTTGGTGGTGACGGTCGTGCTGGGTTTCACGCTCGCGGTGCCGCTTGGTCTCGCACAGGCGGCGGGGCCTTGGTATCTGGCCGCGCCTGCGCGCATTTTCTGCACCATCATTCGCGGCACGCCGCTCCTCTTGCAAATCTGGCTGCTCTATTACGGCCTAGGCTCTCTCTTCCCGCAATACCCGTGGATTCGCGGCTCTGAGCTTTGGCCCTATTTGCGGCAGGCCTGGCCCTATGCGGTGCTGGCGCTCACCCTCTCCTATGCGGGATACGAGGGCGAGGTGATGCGCGGCGGCTTTGCCAGCGTGCAAAAGGGCCAGCTTGAGGCGGCGCGCGCCTTTGGCATGCCGCGCTTCACGATATTCCGCCGCATCTGGCTCCCGCAGGCCATTCGCAACGTGCTGCCCACGCTCGGCGGCGAGACCATCCTGCAACTCAAGGCAACACCGCTGGTGGCAACCATCACCGTGATCGAGATTTATTCAGTCTCCAACCGCGTGCGCGCCGACACGTTCATTGTCTATGAGCCGCTTTTGTTGCTGGCCCTCGTCTACATGATCATCGCGGGCCTGATCGCCCTGATGTTCCGCTGGGTCGAAAACCGCGTGCCAACCCGCAGACAGCAGGGCTAATAAACCTGCGCGGCATCGCCCCATCGTGATGTGACGGAGCGGGTAAAACGTGGTAGGATGGCGCACGGCAACGCGACGGCGCGACGCCCCACTCTCGGCTTCCGCGCCATAAATGGGAGGCCATCATGACCAAGACCATCGGCAATCCGCTGACGTGGTTGGCGGGGACAACAGCGAGTGCAAGTCGTAGCGCCTCAGACGCCGCCGACGCGCTCGGCAGTGAAATCACCACACCGCCCGAAGTGCGCCAGCTTGACATGGACGACGTGAGAACCGCGCTTCGCAAGGGGCTCGCAGATTTCACCGCCTTTCGCAGCGACGTTTTCTTCCTCATCGCCATTTACCCGGTGATCGGCATCACGCTCGCGCTCTTGGCCTTCAACTCGGCGCGACTACCGATGCTGTTCCCATTGGCCGCAGGGTTCACCCTGCTTGGTCCGGTCGCCGCCGCGGGCCTCTACGAGATGAGCCGACAGCGTGAAACAGGACAAGACCCGAATTGGGCCGAGGCCCTGCATGCGTTGCGTGCCCATGTCTTGGGGCCGGTTCTGGTTCTGGCGCTCTATCTGATGGGGATTTTCGCGGTCTGGATGTTTGCCGCGACCTATATTTACAACATCACGCTCGGACCGCTTCCGCCCTTATCGGTCACCGGTTTCCTGAGCGATGTCCTGACAACGACTGCCGGCTGGCAGATGATCCTGCTCGGGATGGGAACGGGCTTCGTCTTTGCCGCACTGGTTCTGGTCATCAGTCTGGTGTCTTTTCCAATGCTGATCGACCGACGCGCAGGCATTCCGGTTGCGGTGATGACCTCCGTTGCCGTTGCGCGGCGCAATCCCCGCATCGTTGCGACATGGGGCCTGATCGTCGCGGTGAGCATGACGATTGGCATGCTGCCTGCGTTCCTCGGGTTGGTGATCGTGCTGCCGGTTCTTGGACATGCGACCTGGCATCTCTACCGCGCTGCCGTACCAAAGGAGGGATAGAGCGGTCAGCCTGCCTCAGCCAGCCGTGCCACATAGCGGGCCAATGTGTCGATCTCGAGATTTATCATATCCCCCAAGGCCACATTCCCCCAGGTGGTTACAGCCTTGGTATGCGGGATGAAGTTGATCCCGAAATCGCGGCCCTCTACCTCGTTGACTGTAAGCGAGGTGCCATTCAGCGCCACCGACCCCTTTGGCGCGATGAACCGCGCAAGGGCATCGGGCGCGCGCAGGATGACGCGGGTGCTGTCGCCCTCGTCGCGCAATCCCACCACCTCGGCCAGCCCATCGACATGGCCCGACACGATATGCCCGCCCAATTCATCGCCTACCCTTAACGCGCGTTCCAGATTGACCCTGCGCCCTGCATCCCAGCCTGACAGATTGGTCTTGGACAGGGTTTCAGCAGAGATATCAACGTCAAACCAATCGGACCCAAGAGCTACGACCGTCAAACAAACGCCGTCGCAGGCAATGGACGCGCCGATGTCGATCCGGCCCGTGTCATAGCCGGTGCCGATCCGCGCGCGCAGGTCGCCACGATGCTCGACCGCTTGAATGCGCCCCACATCGGTGATGATACCCGTGAACATGGCCGCTCTCCTCTTGCTCTCTCCCCGCCCTAGCGCCGCCGGGTCCGCATGACAAGACACCGCGGCGGAAGGGGCTTATTTTTGCCTGATTATTGCAGTATCAAAGCACGATTGAGCGCAAAGGCAAGAGACCCCAGCATGACAGGTCTGACCGGCGAGGAGCGTGCGTTCCTGTTTCTTCAGGGACCGCATGGACCTTTTTTCTATAAACTCGGGCAGATGCTGCGCCGGGCCGGTGCGGATGTCTGGCGCGTGGGGTTCAATGCCGGGGATCAAGTCTTCTGGCGTGACCGCTCGAGCTATTTGCCGTTTCTGAGCGACGCCGAAACTTGGCCCGCAACCCTGACCCAGATCCTCGACGACAAGCGCATCACCGATCTGGTGCTCTATGGCGATACCCGGCCCATTCATGCGCAAGCGGTCGAAATGGCCCGTGCGCGCGGCCTCAGGGTCCATGTGTTCGAGGAAGGCTACATGCGCCCCTATTGGGTGACGTATGAGCGCGGTGGCACCAATGGCAATTCCCGCCTGATGGAAATGAGCGTGCCCGAGATGCGGCAGGCGCTGGAAAACTCGGATATGGACACCGCCCTGCCCCCCGCCAGTTGGGGCGACATGCGCCAGCATGTGTTCTACGGCGCGCTCTATCACGGCTTTGTCCTTTTCCTGAACCGCCGCTACCGGCATTTCCGCCCACATCGCGCGCTGACCGTTGGACAGGAATTTAAGCTCTATCTCAAACGTCTGGTCCTGATGCCGGTTCAGGCGATCGAGCGGCGTCTGACGACATGGCGCGTCCGCACCGGCGGCTTTCCGTATCACATCGCCCTTTTGCAACTGGAACATGACGCCTCGTTTCAGGCGCATTCGCCGTTTTCCACGATGACTGAGTTTCTGGAAACCGTCATCGACGGCTTCGCCAAGGGAGCGCCGCCGCATCATCATCTAGTGATCAAGGCACATCCGCTGGAGGATGGTCGCGCCCCCATCCGCAGTGAATTGCGCCGCCTGATCCACACCTACGGCCTGCGTGGCCGGGTGCATTACCTGCGCGGCGGCAAGCTGGCCAAGTTGCTGGATGAGGCCAGATCTGCGGTCACGGTCAATTCCACGGCGGCGCAACAGGTGCTCTGGCGCGGCATTCCGCTGCGCACCTTCGGGCAGGCGGTCTATGCCAAGCCGCAGTTTGTCTCGACCAAACCCTTGCGCGATTTCTTTGCCGGGGCGGAGCGGCCGGATCGCCGTGCCTACACCGATTACCGCCGCTTTTTGCTCGAGACCAGCCAGATCGCGGGCGGGTTCTATTCCGCCAGCGGGCGGCGGCAATTGCTGCGTCAGGCCGTCGACATGATGCTCTCACCCGAAGACCCCTATGACGCGCTGCGCTCTGGCACCGCGGCCCCTCGGCAACAGTTGCGCCTTATCCCGTAAGCCATCCAGATAGAAATGCTGGATTTTCGTAAACATGTTCGGTAGTTTAAGAAAAAAAGACCCGAGGCAGAACAAAAACAGGTCGAGGAGACCGAGCAGTGATACCCCGACATTCCCGATGGGCGCGGTCTGTCGCGCTTTTGGCCATTGCATCCATATTGGCCGGATGCGCCCTGCCTCGTGTAGGTCCCAACAAGCGTGAACTTTACGCAGGCTCCGTGCAGAAGGAGGGGGATGCCTTTGTCGTCACGGTGAACGATCGCGTGACCCGCGCCACGGCTGTCCAACCCGCCCTTGGGTTCACGGATGAATTCAGAAATGCGGGGCTCCTCGGATCCGACATGATCAGTTCCGGCGATACTCTGGGACTGACCATCTGGGAAAATGTTGATGACGGGCTCTTGGCAGGAGAGGCCACAAACCAGACCCTCCTTGATGAGGTGCAGGTAGACGGATCAGGCTTTATCTTCGTGCCATACGCCGGGCGGATCAAAGCCGCAGGCAATACACCCGAAGGTGTGCGTCGCATCATTACCGAAAAGCTCGAACAACAAACCCCTGACCCACAGGTCGAAGTGCGTCGCCTCGCGGGCAACGGCTCGACCGTGTCGATCAGCGGGGCTGTAAGCGGTCAGGGCGTCTATCCAATCGAGGCCCCCACTCGTACGCTCTCGGCGATGATCGCCTCTGCGGGCGGGATCGCCATTGAACCTGAAGTGGCGCAGATCACGGTGATCCGGGGCGATCAGCGCTCCAAAGTGTGGTTTCAGGATCTCTTCAAGCATCCGCAGTTCGACATCGCGCTGCGCGGTGGCGACCGTATTCTGGTCGAGGCCGATACGCGCGCCTATACCGCACTTGGGGCCACCGGCGCACAGGCGCGCGTGACATTCGAGACCCAGACACTGAGCGCCTTGGAAGCGATAGCGCAGGTCGGCGGGCTGACAACCTCTGCCGCCGATCCGACGGGTGTGTTTGTACTACGCAATGAACCCGCAGAGGTGGCAAATCAGGTTTTGGGTCGCAACGATCTGCAAGGCGCGCAGCGCCTTATTTACGTTCTTGATCTGACCAAGCCAAATGGCATGTTCATGGCCCGCGATTTTGCCGTTCGCGACGATGACACCATCTATGTGACCGAGGCACCGTTCACACAATGGTCGAAAGTCATCGGCGCACTGACCGGCACACTTGGGGCGGTTGGGTCGATTTCAACGGCGTCCTCGACGCTCTCGGGCGACTTTTGAGGCAGCCCTTAGACGGTGAACCCGCTGGCGAGGCGCAGGCCTCCCGGCGGGTTTTCTTTTTCAACGGCGGGTTTCTTTGGCAAGGCCGTGTGCGCCGTATTCTGGCACTGGCGGGCTATAATCTGACCCTCGGCCGGCCCGACGCGGAGGATCTCATCGCCGTCTGGGGCCGCAGCCCCTTTGCAAAGCGTGGCGAGGCAATGGCCGAGCGGACCGGTGCGGGCCTCTTGCGGATCGAGGATGCGTTCCTGCGCTCACTTCATCCGGGGCGCTCGGGGGAACCACCGCTTGGCTTGGTGATCGACCGGCGCGGCATCTATTTCGACAGCAGCCGCCCGTCGGATCTTGAACATCTGCTCGCCACGCATCCGCTGGACGACACAGCCCTGCTCAATCAGGCGCGCAGCGGCATGGCCCGAATGCAAGAGACGCATCTGAGCAAATACTCCGGGTTCGATCCCCGCACTCCCTGCCCCGAACCGGGCTATGTGCTGGTCATCGACCAGACGCGCGGCGATGCGTCGGTGATCCACGGCGGGGCGGATGCCAATACTTTTCGTGAAATGCTCTATTGGGCACAAGAGGATCACCCCGGCGCGCGCATTATGATCAAGACACATCCGGAAACGGCACAGGGCCATCGGCCGGGCTATTTCACAGGTGCCGACGAGTCCGCGCGCATTACCCTGTTGTCTGCTCCCGTCAGCCCATGGGCGCTGCTCGAGGGGGCTGTCGCGGTCTATTGCGTGTCCTCTCAGATGGGGTTCGAGGCTATCCTGGCGGGGCACCGGCCTCAGGTCTTCGGCAAGCCATTCTACGCGGGATGGGGTCTCAGCGACGATCACCACCCCCTGCCCCTGAGGCGCCGAGGCCGCAAGCTGACCCGCGCGCAGCTCTTTGCCGGGGCAATGCTGCTCTATCCCACATGGTATGATCCCTATCACGACCGGCTCTGCGATCTGACAACCGCCATCGGAACTTTCGAGGCGATGACCCGCGCATGGCGCGAGGATCACGCCGGATGGGCAGCCTATGGCATGCGCCTGTGGAAACGTGCGCCTTTGCAGCGGTTCTTTGGTCAATACCGGCGGGTCTCGTTCCCCAAGCGGCCCCAGACCGAGCGCCCCTCAATGGTCTGGGCGTCTAGCGCGGCCAAGACCCCAGAGGGCGCGATCCGCATTGAGGACGGATTTTTGCGGTCGCGCGGCCTTGGGGCCGATCTCATTCCCCCTCTGTCGCTCGTCTGCGATGATCTGGGCATTTACTACGATCCGACCCACGACAGCAGGCTGGAACATCTGATTGACGCGCGCGCGCGTATGCGTCCCGATCAAGAGGCGCGCGCAGAGGCGCTGATTGCCGCGCTGACCCGGCATGGGCTGAGCAAGTATAACCAAGGAGAGCCTGCCCACGATCTGCCAGAGGGCCACCGAATTCTTGTGCCGGGGCAGGTTGAGGATGACGCCTCGATCCGGCTTGGCGCCGGTGCGATCACTACTAATCTCAGCCTTTTGCACTCTGTGCGCCTCGCCAATCCGAAGGCCGTGATCCTCTACAAACCCCATCCCGATGTCGAGGCTGGCCTGCGACCCGGAAACGTGCCCCCGGAGGCGCTTTACGAGCTTGCGGATATGGTCCTCATCCACACCGATCCGGCCCACCTCCTGCCACGGGTCCAAGAGGTGTGGACCATGACATCCTTGTTGGGCTTTGAGGCGCTCTTGCGCGGGGTGCGTGTGACCACGACCGGCGCGCCCTTTTATGCCGGATGGGGGCTGACCCGCGATCTGGGCGAAACCCCCGCAAGACGCAGGGCGCGGCCATTGCTCACTGGTCTCGTGCATGCCACGTTGATCGACTATCCGCGCTATTTCGATCCAAAGACGGGACGGCCCTGCCCGGTCGAGGTGGTGGTCCATCGGCTCGCGCATGGGCCGTTGCCCCGTCCCGGTCCAGCCAACCGGTTGTTGGCCAAGCTGCAAGGCGCTCTGGCCTCTCAGGCAAGTCTCTGGCGATAAGGCACATCAGCGCTATCTACTCGGCGGCGGTATCCAACAACACGGCTTCAACGCGACGGTTGCTCTCCCGTCCGTCGCCGGTGGTGTTCGGGGCCAAGGGTGCCAGATAGCCAATGCCATGCGCTTCGAGTTGGGTAGCAGGCACACCGTGAATTTCCGTCAGAACGCTCAGCACCGCCTCTGCACGCGACCGTGAAAGGGCGATATTCCCCTCCAACCCGCCCGTGCTGTCCGTATGTCCAACCAGCGCAACGCGGGTGTTTGGTTTTGTCAGCAGATAGGCAGCAAGCGCCTCAAGGCTAGGATGCGGTCCCGGCCCAAGCGCATTGTCCCCAGACCCGAAATCGAGCCCCTCCAGCACCGCATGCCCGTAGCGTTTCAATGCCTGCACGACATCAGGAGGGGACGTGTCGTCGACCTCAGGGCTGCGTGGACCCGTTGCATCTGACTCCTGACCCAAGCCTGTCAGTTGGATCGTTTGCACATACCCAGTTTGCCCACTCTGGCTGACGATCAGGGCGACGTGCTCCAACTTGGCCTCAGGTCCACGGCGCGCCACAAGATAACGATAATCAAAGAGATCGATGAACATGTCGGGCGCAGGCAAGACCGGCAGGGCAAAGCGGAAATCGAACCCGCCGCACTCCTCGGCCAGACAGTCGAACATCACCTCCCATCCGGAGTCTTCCAACTGGCGTCGCAATGGTATGAGGATTTGCAATGTCGTGACGCCCTGCGCCGGAAACCGCCAAGCGCGGCTGATGATCTGACCGTCCAGCCGCAGGCGTGGAGCGCCTTGGGTCGAGTATGGACCGATGGGCAGGATCAGCGTATCCGCCTCGCGGATCACCTCGCGTGTCATGCTGGCATTGGCAGGCAATTTGAGATCGAGCGCCTGCGCCGACCCACAGGCCAGTAACATCGAGAGCAAGAGAGTGCAGGCGCTTCGCATGCCGGATCAACGGGCCTGTGCGTGATAGTCGGGATTCGGCTGCATGCCCGTGGCCGAGGCAACACGATTGGTCATATTGAAGAACCCCGCGACATTGGCAATGTCCCAGATGTCGCGATCGCTCAAGCCCTGATCACGCAGCGCTTGACGGTCGGACTCGGTGATTTCTGCAGAGGCTTTGGTGACCTTTTCCGCAAACCCCAGCATGGCGCTCTGCCGTGCATCGAGCCGTGCGGCACGCCAGTTCATCACCATCGCTTCGCCCAATGCCGGATCATTCGACAATTGCCGCACCGCAGCCCCATGCGCCACCTGACAATACCAGCACCGGTTGATCGAGCTGACGACAACCGCAATCATTTCGCGCTCCAGCTTGGTCAGACCACTTGGGGCGAGCATGAGATCATTGTAGAGCGTGGTGAACGCGTTGAGCTTGTCGATGTCAAAGGCATAGGCCTTCAGCACATTGGGGATCATACCCAGCTTTTCCGCGCAGATATCGAAGTATTTCTGCGTCGCGTCGGGCAACGGCTCGATCATCGGCAAATCAAGTGCGGTGGGCTGGTCCGGTTTGGTCATCTCTCACTCCTTTTGCCGGTAATGATAGTCCCCGACATGGGCAAAGCCCATCGCCGAATATAGGCCATTGGCACCCTGATTGCTCTTGGTGCAGATGACGGACAGGTACTGTGCGCCGTGCTCCTGCGCCCAATGCGCGGCCTGAAGCATCATCAGCCGCCCCATGCCCGCGCGCCGGTGGCGGACCTGCACCTCGAGCGCATGCACCATGGCAATCCCTTGGTGAATGGCGGCAAAGCCGGTGGCGGCGGGCTGGTCCTTATGCCTGCCAAAGAGCCCGGTCTTGGGGCCGATGACACGCTCCATCACCGCGATCCGCGCCGGGCCGATCCCACCCTCGGCCCAAATTTCGCGCATGACTTCAAGGGGTTCCCAGATGGAGAACGTCGTGACGCGGGGTGGCTTTTCAACCGTCAACGCATCCAACGCGGCGACATAGAGATTAACCGGATCAACCACCTTGTAGCCTTTGGTCGCCAGCAACGCGTCCAGAGTGTCATCCCCTTGGCGCACCTGAAAGAGCGGGGTCTCACCAAGATCCTGCATCGCAGCCTCGGCTGCGGTCAACTCCTCGATGGTGATCGGCCGCGCAACAGTGGCGGCGGACACGCGTTTGCCGCCACCCTTCCCATCGCGAAGGGTCACGGGGCCAAGGTGCTGCGTCTGCGCGGACGGCCAAGTGGCCTCTGTCACCGCATAAAGTGTCTGCACATCAGGTGTCATGCCGGAAACATCCCCGCCAATTCGGATATAGCGGCATCAAGCCGTGCACCGTCCTGACCGCGCATCACGATCTGTGCCCCGTAGCAGCCATCCCGAATGAACGGGTAAGACCCGATGCTGAGGTCCGGATACCGCTCCGCCAGATCCGACAGTGGACCCGCGATATCACCTTCGCCACGTCGGATCTCCAGCGTTTGCGACAGGATCGGCGCACCGCCGGTGAGTGTTGGCAGCACTGAGGCCAGCATCGCCTGAAAGATCGCGGGCACCCCGGCCATAACATGCACATTCGCGATGGTGAATCCAGGTGCTGCGCTGATCGGGTTGTCGATCAGAACCGCCCCATCCGGAATACGCGCCATGCGCAGGCGTGCCGCGTTCAATTCCTGCCCACGCGCGTCATAATGTGCGGCCAATATCGCGCGGGCATCGTCGCGCACTGAAATGGGGCGATCAAAGGCCGCCGCCACATTCTCGGCGGTGATGTCATCATGGGTCGGGCCAATCCCGCCTGAGGTGAATACGTGGTCATATCCCGCGCTCAGCGCCCGCACGGCGGCCACGATGGCGCCGGGATCGTCGCTGACCACGCGCACTTCCATTAGGTCAATGCCCACCTTCGTCACCTCGCCCGCCAGATAGTGCATGTTGGCATCGCGCGTGCGCCCCGAGAGAATCTCATCTCCGATGACAAGCATGGCTGCGGTCGGGTTGGGCATGGCAGACTCCTTGATCCGGGAACAAACCCGGTATAGGCGCAGGCCATGCGCTTTCAAACCCCTCTTGTGCAGGCCGTGCTGCTGCGCCGCTACAAACGCTTTCTCGCCGATATCCGCCTGACGGACGGGCGCGAGGTGACGGCGCATTGCCCCAATCCCGGCAGCATGCTGGGGCTGGCTGATCCCGGCGCATCCATCTGGGTTGAACCCAATGAAGATCCCCGCAAAAAGCTGAAATTCGGCTGGCGGCTGGTGGACCTCTCAGGTGGGGATTTCGTCTGTGTCGATACAGGTCTTGCCAACCGGATCGTCAGAAATGCGCTTGAGGCGCGGACAATTCCGGAACTGGCCGCCTATGATCGGGTCCGCCCCGAGCAGGCCTACGGCACAGCCAGCCGGGTCGATTTCCTGCTCTCGGGCGCGGGCCTGCCCGATGCCTATGTCGAGGTGAAATCCATGACCCTGTCGCGCGCCCCCGGTCAAGCCGAATTTCCCGACAGCGTGACCGCGCGCGGCACGAAACATCTGGGCGAGTTGGCAGAGATGGCGCAGTCCGGACATCGCGCCGTGCTCCTCTATCTGGTGCAACGCACCGATACGCAGGCCGTGACCGTGGCCCAAGACATAGACCCCGCCTATGCTAAGGCGCTGCAAACCGCACGCGCGGCGGGGGTCACGGTTATGTCATATCGTGCCAATATCACCCCGCAAGAGATCACAATCGGTCACAGCCTGCCGTTTGGCGACGACCGCCCTCTGGTCCTTTCGCGCAAATAGCCCTAGATAAACGGAAAATGAACACCATACGAGGCCGGACGTGAACGAGACACACCGTGGAAGACTGACACGCGAGGGGATCCGCATCCATGAGGCTGCGGATTTCGCGGGCATGCACCGCGCCGGAGCCCTAGCGGCGCAGATCCTCGACGAGATCGCAGAGCATGTGTTCGTCGGCCAAACCACCGCCGCCATCGACAAGCTGATCGAGGACAAGGTCAACGCCTCAGGCGCGAAATCCGCCACCATCGGCTACAAGGGCTATCAGCACGCCAGCTGCATCAGCGTCAATCACGTGGTCTGCCACGGCATTCCCGGCGACAAGGTGCTAAAAGACGGCGACATCCTGAATGTCGACGTCACCGTGATCCTCGATGGTTGGTTCGGCGACACGAGCCGGATGTATGTGGCGGGCAAGCTCAGCCGCAAATCCGAGCGGTTGATCCAGGTCACGCATGACGCGCTGATGAAAGGGATCGAGGCGGTGCGGCCCGGCAATACCTTTGGCGACATCGGCCACGCGATCCAATCCTACGTCGAGGCGCATCGCATGTCGGTGGTGCGCGATTTCTGCGGGCATGGCCTTGGCCGCGTCTTCCACTCCCCGCCCAATGTGCTGCATTACGGGCGTGCAGGCAGCGGGCCGACCCTCGAAGAAGGGATGTTCTTCACCATCGAGCCGATGGTCAATCTGGGACGGCCCGAAACCAAGGTTTTGGCCGATGACTGGACCGCCGTGACGCGCGACAAATCTCTCTCGGCGCAGTTCGAACATTCGATCGGGGTGACGGCGAGCGGTGTCGAGATTTTCACCCTGTCGCCTGCGGGCAAGTTTCATCCGACTTGGGAGTGAACCGGGGCCAGCGATTGGCGTCGGGTGTGGTCTGAAGGGGCATTCGACGCGTGCGATGAGCCGCGCGGGGCCCGTCCGCCGGGTGGGCGCTGCGCGGCGGTGCCTGCGGCACCTTGAGACCGCGCATTGGCGATTGGGGCCAACTTCAGCAAAGGGCCATCCGCCCCTTCACCCCCGCAGCACCGCCCCCGGGTTCATAATCCCGAGAGGATCAAGCGCTGCCTTGATGGCCCGCATCGCGTCCAGCTTTACCGGATCGCCATAGCGCTCCAGATCCTCGACCTTGAGCCGCCCGATGCCATGTTCGGCGCTGACAGACCCGCCCATCGCATGCACCAGATCATGCACCGCACGCTTGATCTCGTCCCGCTCAGCCACGTGATCAGCACGGGCGCGCCCCGGCATGGGAAAGACGTTGTAATGCAGATTGCCATCGCCCAGATGCCCGAAACAGTTGATCCGAAACGCCCCGATCCGGGCGATCACCTCAGCGCCTTTCACAATGAAGTCAGGGATTTCGGACATCGGTAAGGAGATGTCATGCGAGCTGATCGAGCCGACACGCCTGTTGGCCTCGGGGATCTGCTCGCGCACCTCCCAGAACTGATGGCGCTGCACCTCGGATTGCGCGATGACCCCGTCGCTGACCAGCCCCGCCTCCAGTGCCTCGGCAAAAATCCCCTCAAGCGCCGTCGCCGGATCAAGCCCGCGCGCCAGCCCGACGTCGATCAAGACGAACCATTCGGGCATCTGCGCAAAGGGCTGCCGGATATCGGGCAACGTCTCGGCCAGAAACTCGAGCCCCGCCCGGTGCATGATCTCAAAGGCGCTTACGCCCTCGCCCATCCGGTCGCGCGCCAATGCCAAAAGGTCGAGCGCAGCGCGTGGCCCCTCCACCACCATCAGCGCCGTGCCCTCTCCCATTGGACGGGGATAGAGCTTGAGAGCGGCGGCGGTGATCACCCCGAGCGTGCCCTCGGACCCGATCAGAAGATTGCGCAGATCATAGCCGGTGTTGTCCTTGCGCAGACGTTTCAGACCGTTCCAGATGCGCCCGTCCGGCATCACCGCCTCCAGGCCCAGACACAAATCGCGCGCATTGCCGTAGCGCAGCACATTGACGCCGCCCGCATTGGTGGCCAGATTGCCGCCAATCCGCGCCGATCCCTTGGCGGCGATGCTCAGGGGGAAGAGCCGGTCCACCTCGGCGGCGGCCTCGTGGATGTCTTGCAGGATCACCCCCGCCTCAACCACGATCACATTTTCAGCCGGGTAAATGCCCCGCACCGCGCGCATCCGCTCAAGGCTCAGGATCACCGGCACCGGGCCATCGGGCGCGATCTGCCCCCCGACAAGGCCCGTGCCGCCGCCATAGGGCACCACCGGCACGCGCGCGGCGGCACAGGCGCGGACAATCGCGGCCACCTCCTCGGTGCTGCCAGGGGCCAGAACCACGCCCTGCCCCTGCCAGCGGCCACGCGGCTCCTCAAAGTAGCCGGGAGTGGCCTCGCGGAACACGGGTACAGGCAGATGCGCGCGCAGCGCGTCGATGAATGCGGGGGTGGCGGGGGCCAAGGTCGGAGTCAGGGTCATGGAATTTACCTATCACGTTGCCCACATCGGTCCAGCCCTTTGTGACCCGCAAGGGAACCGGCTTGCTGCGCAGAGATGGGCGGCTTTCCCTCTTGCCTCTGCCCGCCCTCCGGGCCATTTTGCGCGCCATGCAGATGATCCCCCGTGCCCCGCTCTTTCTTGGCCTTGCAGGCCTTTTGCCCTTTCTCTGGGGGGCACTGACCGTGATCATGCCCGAGCTGGGCCTCTGGACGGCCCAGACCATCGGGCCGCGCTTTGCCGGGCCATATGTCATGCTCTTTTATGGCGCGGTGATCCTGTCGTTCATGTCGGGCGTGCTCTGGGGTTTCGCCACGCGGGCGACGGGGGCCTTGGCGAGCATCTGCTACGGCCTCTCGGTGATCCCGGCCCTCTGGGCGTTTTTCATGACCGGTGGCGGGCCGATCTCGGCGGGAATAAGCCTCATTTTCGGGTTCGCGGGCCTCTTGGCGCTCGATTGGCAATTCTGGCGCTGGGGTCTGACACCGCCCTGGTGGATGGCGCTGCGGATGCTACTGACGGCGGTGGTCATCGCCTGCCTTGCGGTGGGGGTGCTGCTCTGATGCCCGCGCTCTATGCCTATACCGACGGGGCCTGTTCCGGAAATCCCGGCCCCGGCGGCTGGGGCGTGCTGATGCGCGCCATGGAGGGAGACACCATCGTCAAGGAACGCGAGTTGAGCGGCGGCGAGGCCGACACCACCAACAACCGGATGGAACTTTGCGCCGCCATCGCCGCGCTGGAAGCCCTCTCGCGCCCCTCGGCCATCACGATTGTCACCGACAGCGCCTATGTAAAGAACGGCATCACCGGCTGGATGCACGGCTGGAAACGCAACGGCTGGCGCACCGCCGACAAGAAGCCGGTCAAGAATGTCGAACTGTGGCAACGACTGGACGAGGCGCAGAAACGCCACACCGTCACTTGGGAATGGGTCAAGGGCCACGCAGGCCACCCAGAGAATGAGCGCGCCGATGAATTGGCGCGCGCAGGCATGGCGCCCTTCAAGCCGGGCAAGGCCAAGGGATGAGCGCGCTCACCCTCCTCGATTACGCCTCGGTGCTGATCTTCGCGCTGACCGGCGCGCTTGTGGCCTCGCGCCAACAGCTTGATATCGTGGGCTTTGCCTTTATCGCCTGCCTCACGGCCGTGGGCGGCGGCACGTTGCGCGATGTTTTGCTGGATCGCAACCCGGTCTTCTGGCTCGGCAATCCTAATTACATCCTGATCGCCTGCGGAGCAGCCCTCCTCGTGTTCTTCACCGCCCATCTGGTCGAAAGCCGCTATCGCCTCTTGCTCTGGCTCGACAGTTTCGCCTTGGCCGTGGCGGTGCCTGCCGGGGTGAGCGCCGCGATGGTGATGGAGCAAAGCGCGGTGATCGTGGTGCTGATGGGCATGGTCACCGGTTGCATGGGCGGCCTGATGCGCGATGTCGTCTGCAACGAGGTGCCGCTTGTGCTCAAACAGGGCGAGCTTTACGTCACCGCCGCCTTTGCCGGGGCGCTTGGGGCAGTGGGGGCGGCTATGTTCACTCACGAACCGCTTGCGATTTTGGGCACCTGCGCCGCCCTGACTTGGGCCTTGCGCGCAGGCTCGCTCAGCCTTGGGTGGCGATTGCCGGTTTACCGCGCGCGTCCACCAAGAAACTAGATTTCACCGCCGCTCGCCGATCATCTTCCACAGCCAGACCAGCAGCATCGCGCCCAGAACCGCGCCGATCAGTCCGCCCACAAGGCCTGTGATCATCAGCACCATGCGAATGACCACCGCCCCGATCAGCGTCCCGGCGATCCCAATCAGGATCGTCGGCACCACCCCCAGTTCGACCCGCATCAGCCGCGTCGCCAGAAACCCGGCCGCGATGCCCACGATCAAGAGCCCGAGGATGCCCATGCCTTACCTCCGCTTGCGCCAATGGGTCGGCACAATGATGAGCGCGCCGACCGAGGACAGGATCGCATCAATCCCCGGCGCACCAAAGCGGATGCCGAACATGATCCGGACAAAGTAAAAGAGAAATGCGCCGCCGATGCAGATGATGATTGAGGGCAGATAGCCATTGCGCGTAAAGCCGCTTTTCTCGCTCGCGTAGCCGACGATGCCCGCGATCACCACCGTGCCGAATAGCTGCATGAACATCGCGTCACCCCAATTGCGTGCCACACGGCAAGGGCATGCCGCGCAGGAACTCGTCTGCATCCTGCGCCGCGCGCCCGGCCCGTTGCAAGCGCAAAAGCCGCACAGCCCCCGTGCCACAGGCCACGGTCAACCCGTCACCGAGAACGACACCCGGCGCACCCTGCCCGTCGGCTACGGTCGAGCATAGCAGCTTGATCCGCTCTCCCCCCACCTCGCACCACGCCCCCGGAAAGGGCGAGAGCCCCCGGATCAAGCGGTCAATCTCTGCGGCGGGGCGCGTCCACTCCACCCGCGCCTCTGATTTGTCGATCTTGGCGGCATAGGTCACACCCGCCTCGGATTGCGGCACGGGCCGAAGATCATCTAGCCGCCCGAGCGCCTCAATAATCAATCGCGCACCAAGTCCAGACAAACGGTCATGCAATTCCCCCGTCGTCTCCTGCGGCCCAATCGTCATCGCCCCGCGCAACAGAACCGGCCCGGTATCCAATCCCGCCTCCATCTGCATGATGCAGATCCCCGTCTCGGCATCCCCCGCCATGATGGCGCGGTGAATGGGGGCTGCCCCCCGCCAGCGGGGCAAGAGGCTGGCATGGATGTTCAAACAGCCGCGCGCGGGCGCATCCAGCACCGCTTGCGGCAGAATGAGACCATAGGCCACCACCACCGCCACATCAGCCTTGAGTGCTGCAAATTCCGCCTGCGCCTCAGCCTCTTTCAAACTCACCGGATGGCGCACTGGCAGACCAAGCGCCTCGGCGCGCGCCTGCACCGGGCTGGGGCGGTCCTTTTTGCCCCGCCCCGCCGGGCGCGGCGGCTGGCAATAAACGGCGGCCACCTCATGCCCCGCTGCAACCAAAGCCTCAAGCACCGGCACAGAGAAATCCGGCGTTCCCATGAAGATCACACGCATGCCGCCCCTTTCACTGTTTCAAAAATACTCAAATCCGGCGCCGCCCCAGGCACCGCCTCAGCCGATCTTGCGCGCACGCCTCAGCAGCATGTCGCGTTTTACTGTGCTGAGGCGGTCGAAATACATCCGCCCCTGCAAATGGTCGATCTGATGCTGCACGCTCGTGGCCCAGAGACCCACGAAATCGCGTTCTTCATCCTCTCCGTCTGCATTCAGAAACCGCACCGTCACCGCGCGCGGACGCTCAATCACGGCAGACACACCTGGCAGGCAGGGGCTGGCCTCGTCATGGGGCCGCAATTGCACGCTCGCGTGCAGGATTTCCGGGTTGGCCATACGCACCGCCTGCCCGCGCGCCGTGCTGGCATCGACCACGGCAAGCGCCTGCATCTCGCCGAGTTGCGTGGCGGCAAGACCCACCCCCGGCATCGCCTCCATCACCGCGACCATCTTGTCCCAGAGGGCGCGCGTTGCATCGGTGATCTCAGTGACCGGTGCCGCAGCCATCCGCAGCCGTTTGTCTGGCCAACGCAGGCAGGCACGCGGCGCCACGGCCTAACCCCGCGCCAATTCGCGCTTGAGCTTTTGCATGCGGCGGGTGATGAGTTGGCGCTTCATCGCGCTCAGATAGTCGATAAAGAGCTTGCCATCGAGATGGTCGATCTCGTGCTGCACGCAAGTGGCCCAGAGACCGCCAAACCCTTCCTTGTGCTCAACCCCGTCAAGATCCATCCAGCGCACCTCGACCTCCGCAGGCCGGGTGACATCGGCGAATTGGTCGGGGATCGACAAACAGCCTTCCTCATAGACGCTCGTTTGGTCGGAAAAAGCGGTGATTTCGGGGTTCAACATCGCGATGGGGCGCGGTGTGGCCCCTTCGTCCTTTACACAGTCAAGCACGATCAACCGGTCCATCACCCCCACCTGCGGCGCAGCAAGGCCGATGCCCGGTGCGTCATACATGGTCTCGAACATATCCTGCGAGAGTTTGCGCAAGGCATCGGACACGTCCCTCACGGGCGTGCAGACCTTTCTCAGGCGTGGGTCGGGATGGATCAGAATAGACCGTTTCATGGCGGCTATTTAGGCGATGGTCGGGCATTCTGCAACGCCTCTTGCGCTCGGGCTGTGATCGGTTAGCTTGCCGCGCGAACCCAGACCCGGAGAACCCCATGAATTTCGACGAGATCATCGACCGCCGCGGCACCGGCAGCAGCAAGTGGGACAGGATGCACGCCTATGGCGGTGTTTCACCCGACGACGGAATTCCGATGTGGGTGGCCGACATGGATTTTCGCGCCGCCGATGTGCTTCAGGAGGCAATGCAGGACCTGATCGAGCGCGGCAACTACGGGTATTTCGCGGGCGACGAGGACATGAACGCGGCGGTTGCCTGGTGGATGCACGAGCGGCACGGCTGGACTGTGAATCCTGACCATATGTCCAGCACAGCCGGGTTGGGTCATGCCATCGCGCTGATTCTCGAGACCTACACCGATCCGGGCGACGAGGTGATCATCTTTACCCCCGTCTACCATGAGTTCACGCATAAGATCAAACTGACCAAGCGGGTGGTTCACGAGGCACCGCTGATCATCGAGAATGGCGTTTATCACATGGATCTCGACGCGCTCGAAGCCGGGCTGACGGGCAAGGAGCGGATGATGCTCATTTCCTCACCCCACAACCCTGCGGGTCGCATCTGGACACCGGACGAGCTGCGGCATCTGGCCGATATCTGCGCGCGGCACGATCTGATCATGGTGGCGGATGAAATCCACCACGATCTGGTCTATCCCGGCCAGACATTTACAAGCTTTCTCAAGGCGGCCCCCGAGGCCGCGGATCGCACCTTTGTGCTTACGGCGGCCTCAAAGACATTCAACACGGCGGGGGCGCGTCTGGGCACGGTCACAATTCCCAACCCCGAGTTGCGCAAGCGCTTTCGGCAAGCGCTGCTTGAGCATCAAACACAGCCCAATCTGATGGGAGTCGCGCTCACCCGCGCCGCCTATTCTCCGGGGGGCGCGGATTGGGTCGACGGGCTGGTCGCCTATATCGAGGGCAATCACCGGTTATTTCTCGATGGGATCGCGCAGATTCCGGCGCTGAAAGGCATGCCGATGCAATCGACCTATCTCGCATGGGTCGACTTTGCTGCGACCGGCATGGAGATGACTGAGGTGTTGCGCCGTGTGCATGAGGATGCGCGCGTCGTGCCGTCGGTCGGGGCGCATTTTGGCAGCGGCGGCGAGACGTTCCTGCGCTTTAACATTGGCACACCGCGTGCGCGTGTCGCCGAGGCGGTAGAGCGGCTCCAATCCGCCTTTGCCGATCTGCAATGACCGTCCGGGGGGCGGGCCGATGACACGGGTCTTCATCACCGGCACCGCAGGTTTTATCGGCTATCATCTGGCTGATCTCCTGCTGAATGAGGGCATGACCGTTCACGGGCTGGACGGCATGACCGATTACTACGACGTCAGCCTCAAAAGGCGCCGCCACCAGATGCTGCTGCAAAAGCCGGGCTTTGTCGCAACCGAGGCCATGCTCGAGGATCAGGCGGCGGTGGACGCCGCCATCGACGCCTGTGCCCCCGACATCATTGTGCATCTCGCCGCACAAGCGGGCGTGCGCTACAGCCTCGAGAACCCGCGCGCCTATATCGACGCCAATATCGTGGGCACGTTCACCGTGATGGAAGCGGCCAAGCGCCACGCGGTACGCCATCTGCTGATGGCCTCCACCTCGTCGATCTACGGCGCCAATACCGACATGCCCTATGCCGAGACCATGAAGGCCGACAGTCAGATGACGATCTACGCCGCCACCAAGAAGGCGACGGAATCAATGGGCCACGCCCATGCCCATCTGTGGAACCTGCCCACCACGATGTTTCGGTTCTTTACCGTCTATGGGCCATGGGGCCGCCCCGACATGGCCTATTTCAAATTCGTCGAGGCTATTCTGGCGGGCCGTCCCATCGACATCTACAACCATGGCGAGATGTATCGCGATTTCACCTATGTGGGTGATCTGGTGCGCGGCATCCGCCTCTTGATGGATGCCGCGCCCGTGCGGCCAGACGCACCCGAGGATATTGCGGCGGGCGACAGCCTGTCCCCCGTTGCGCCCTACCGGATCGTGAATATCGGCAACTCACAGAAGGTGCGGCTCTTGGATTTCGTCGCGGCCATCGAAGACGCGCTGGACCGTCCCGCCATCCGCAACATGATGGAGATGCAAAAGGGTGACGTGCCTGCCACATGGGCCGATGCACAACTCTTGAAGCGTCTGACCGGCTATCAGCCAAATACCGAAATCCACGACGGAATTGCCCAATTCGTAACCTGGTATCGTGCCTATTATCAGGTCTGAGAGGGATTGTGATGACACAAGACCGCCACAGGCATAGCGTAGCCCGGTCCGCACTGATAGCCTGTGGTTGAGCAGCCTCCGCGCGGGACAACGAAGGAATGACCACCCCATGAGCAACACAGGCAAACCGATCAACTTGGCGCTTCAGGGGGGCGGTGCGCATGGCGCGTTTAGCTGGGGCGTGCTGGACTACCTGCTCGAAGATGGGCGACTGCATATTGCTGGTGTATCGGGCACATCTGCGGGGGCGATGAACGCGGTGGCCTTGGCCGATGGGTATACCCGCGGCGGTCCGGACGGTGCCCGCGAGGCACTTGATCGTTTCTGGCGCGACATGAGTGGCAGCGTCAAGAACTCGCCGCTGCAACGCACTCCCATGGACCGGATCACCGGCAACTGGGGGCTGGAAAATAACCCGTTCTATCATTTCATGAATGCCCTCACCGGCATCGCCTCGCCCTATCAACTCAACCCGATGAACATCAACCCGCTCCGCGATCTGGTGGCAGAGAGCATCGACTTTGAGATGGTGCGCAAATGCACGGCGTTTCAGCTCTTTGTCTCGGCTACGAATGTCGAAACGGGCCGCGTCCGCGTGTTTTCCCGCGAAGAGATGACAGTGGATATGGTCATGGCCTCAGCCTGCCTGCCGCAAATGTATCAGGCGGTCGAGATCGACGGAATTCCTTACTGGGATGGCGGTTATATGGGCAATCCCGCACTCTTTCCGCTCTATGGCAAGACCGGAACCGATGACATCGTGGTCATCCAGATCAACCCGATCGAGCGCAAGGGCGCGCCGCGCACGGCGCAGGAAATCCAGAACCGCCTGAATGAGATCAGCTTCAACTCCAGCCTGCTCAAGGAACTGCGCGCGATCAATTTCGTTGACCGATTGATTGACCAAGGCAAGCTCTCGACAGATGAATACCGCCCGGTCAAGGTGCATCTGATCGAGAATGAGGCACTGCTCAATCCGATGGGGGCCTCGTCCAAAATGAATGTGGAATGGGCCTTTCTGACCCGTCTGCGTGACATCGGGCGTGACACTGCCAAGGCGTGGCTAGATAGCAGTTTCGACCGGATCGGCACCCAGAGCACAGTCGATCTCTTCAAGATGTTTCAAGGGATTGGAGCAGAGCACCAAGGATAGAGGTGACCGAAGCCGTCAGCGGTTTCATGTACGGGATCCCACGCCAGGAGCGTCAAACACGCCACGCGGACTTGAACTCGTTATCAATGTAAGCGATGGGGCAATACAGGCCATACCAGTTGGGAGTATTCCAGTTGAAGGACATCCGAGCCTTGAATCGGCTCTTGCGACGGTTTCAGAAACCCGCGGAGCCAGGACGGAAAGAAACCAAAGGCAGGGCCGAGACGCCCCATCACAAGGATGGAAATCCCTACACTGGGCTCTCGCCCGACCGGTTTTGGCGCACGGGCGTCCAGCAGTCTGACCCGGCGAACATGCCGGGCATCCACACTCCGAAATTCCTGATCACCCGCCAAGATACAATCGTGACGATGGGAAGCTGCTTTGCGCAGCATATCGCCAACTGGCTGCGCGACCGGGATTTCAACGTTCCGTTCTATGACTCTGTCGACAACATCAGGGCAAAGTCCTTTTCCGCAAACTACGGCAATATCTACACGGTCAAGCAGGCACTTCAGCTTGTGCAGGAAGCACGCAGCGCGCGTGTCCCAAGCGAGGCCGCATGGTCCGTCGACGGGGGCGTCATCGACCCCCTGAGACCCGCGCAATTCGAAGCCCCCTTTCAGAACGAAAGTGCCTTGCGGTCAGCGCGTGCCACGCATTTGAAAGCGGTCCTGGCCGCACTGAATGACCTTGATGTTCTGGTCTTCACCCTCGGACTGACCGAGGCGTGGCGTGTCAAATCCTGCGGCACCGTTCTCCCGGTGGCGCCCGGCGTGATCGCGGGCCAGTTCGATCAAAACGCGCACGAATTTGTCAACTTTCGCTATGATGAGATCTTAACGGACCTGCGTGCCCTTTGCGCCGAAATCCGTGATCTGCGCGGTGGTCGTGAGTTTCGCATGGTCCTGACTGTTTCTCCGGTTCCCTTGACGGCAACAGCCGCACCACAGCATGTCTTATGCGCCTCAACCTACTCCAAATCCGTTCTGCGTGCCGTTGCCGGAGACTTCTGCGAGGATCACGACGACGCGGATTACTTCCCGTCGTTCGAATTGGTCACGAACCCGGGTGCATATTCAGCGAATTTTGAGGACAACCTGAGATCCGTGCGACCTGCCTCTGTTGCCAGCGTGATGACGATCTTTGAGCGGCTCTGTCTGGAGGGGGAGTCAGACACCCCGGCCACATCTGCCGGAATAGGGGATGTGGACTGTGAAGAGGCACTGCTTGACGCCTTTGCAGGAAACACTCGGACGGCAGGCCGCCCAAACACCACGCCCCTGCTCGTGGTTGGCAACAGCCATCTGGGCGGGGCAAGGGACCATGCTCTGGCAAACCCTTTTGGCCAAACCGCGCAATTTGCGATGCTGAACTTCTTGAGAACCGATCCTTTCGCAAAGATCAAAACCACGCGGTTCCGGACCTTCAAATATCGTGACAATGTGCGGGACCAATTTGCCGATGTGGTCGCGGACGAGGCCCGCACCTTGATCATTGTAGGCTGTGGTTTGATGGGCGATGGAATCATTCGGGCACATGGTGACCTGCGTGCCGGATTTCCGGGGTGCAACGGACGCAAGATTTCACCGAACGTGCCGATCGTTCACGAGGTCTCGGCTAACCTGATAAAATTCTACGACTCCGCCACACGCCAGATCGCGCAGAATATTCGCAAATTGGAAGATTTCTGCGATTTCGAACACGTCTTCTGGATTGCAGCTCCGGATATGTGCGAAGCAACCGCCCGTTTCCGGCTAGGAGATGAATTCGTCGAGTCCGGCTCACTTGTCCATCATCGCGAGGCGTATGCCCGGTCCCTCCGCGCAGCGCTCAAGTCTTCCAACCGAGTTCAAGTGGTTTGTCATCCGACGCAGGAGCTATGCGAGGCCAGCGGCTTTTCGAAGGACAAGTTTGCCGCGCATAGGCACCCGTGGGACGTCCACTGCAATACCGCCTACTTCGACAACGCCTTTGACCAAGTCTGGACCGCACTCAGGACCGGCGCACCCTGATGCAAGCCGGTCATCTGCCATCTTTTCGTACGCTGGTCTGCGCGTTTTTCCGCGTCGATGACGGATTTAATGATCTACAGGGTTCAGTCCGCTCTTGATGACATCGACGGAGCGCAGGAGATAGGTCAGGGGTTCACAGTAAGACCCATCCACATCGACACCCGTTGCGAGGAGGTCAAACTGGCCAAGCCGCTCCTTTGCAAGCCCGATACTGCGAAGAACAGGCAGGCCAATTGCGTCGCCTCCAGAATGCGCGACTGTAACGCTTCCGGCAGGAGTCGGTCGAACTCCATCACCTTTTCGAGACCCATCGTCGTCGAATGATTTGGAACAGGCGGCCTCTCACTGCGGCTGGCGCCGCCTCGCCAAGTGCTCAGCAACAGAAGCATCGCGCCCGTCAAACCAAGGCAATCCATCACAGATTTCTCATTCGGAAAGCTGCAAACCTATAATTCTCTAAGATATCATGGTGCCCGCGGCCGGACTCGAACCGGCACGGCCATACGGCCGGGAGATTTTAAGTCTCATGTGTCTACCATTCCACCACGCGGGCACGGGGTCTGCGGAGCGGACAATATCCGCTTTGACGGGGGTGTAAAGCCAAAGGCGGGCCGGGTCGGCGGATCAGATCACATCCGAGAGCGCATTTTCCTTGACCGCCTGCATCGCCACATAGGTCGAGGTATTCGCCAGATGCGGCAGGGTCGAGATATGTTCGGCCAGCACCCGGCGATAATCGGCCATGCTCTGCGTGCGGATTTTCATCAGGTAGTCAAAGTTCCCTGCGATCAGATGCACTTGCTCGATCTCGGGGATTTTTGACACCGCGGCGTTGAACTCTGCCAGCGCCGCTTCGCGGGTATCATGCAGGCGCACTTCGACGAAACTGACGTGATCGAGCCCGAGGCGGATGGGATCGAAAAGCGCGCGGTAGCCGGTGATGACGCCGTCGCGCTCCAGCCGCCGAAGCCGCGCCTGCGTGGGCGATTTCGACAACCCAATCTCGCGCGCCAACTCGGTGACGCTGATCCGTCCATCCCCCGCGAGAACCCGCAGAATCGCCCGGTCAAAGCGGTCGAGGTCAAGCTGCTCGTTTTGATCCATCGACCCCTCCATTTTCAAACCATCCGGCCTAAAAATTCATTCTAATCAGGAAAAGTCACTTGTTCAATGATGCTATGATGCACCATCGAACCATTGGGGGCCTCTATGCCATACGACACCGATATCCGCCGCGCCATCGACCTTTCCACCTACGCGGATGAAGCTGAAACACTGGCGCGCCTCAAAGCCGCTGCTGCCCTCTCTGACGCGGACCGGGCACGGATTTGCGCACGCGGCGCGGGTTTGGTGCGCGATATTCGTGGCCAGTCGAGTCCCGGACTGATGGAGGTGTTTCTGGCCGAATACGGTCTCTCGACCGATGAGGGCATTGCGCTCATGTGTCTGGCAGAGGCGCTCTTGCGCGTGCCCGATGCCGACACGATCGACGCCCTGATCGAGGACAAGATCGCGCCCTCGGACTGGGGCAGGCATATGGGCCATTCCACCTCACCTTTGGTCAATGCCTCAACCTGGGCTCTGATGCTGACCGGCAAGGTGCTCAAGGACGAAAAACCTGGCCCCGTGGGCCATCTGCGCAGCGCCATCAAGCGGCTGGGCGAGCCGGTGATCCGCACCGCCGTGGGCCGCGCAATGAAGGAGATGGGCCGCCAATTCGTGCTGGGCGAGACCATTCAGGGTGCCATGGACCGCGCGGCAGGCATGGAGAAAAAGGGCTACAGCTATTCCTATGACATGCTGGGAGAGGCCGCGCGCACCGATGGGGACGCCACCCGCTATCATCTCAGTTACAGCCGCGCGATCACCGCGATCGCCACTGCCTGCACCAACCCGGACATCCGCAGCAACCCCGGCATTTCGGTCAAGCTTTCGGCGCTGCACCCTCGCTATGAGGTGGCGCAGCGCGAGCAGGTCATGGCGGTTCTGGTGCCGCGCTTGCGCAGCCTCGCACTCTTGGCGAAATCCGCCAAGATGGGCCTCAACATTGACGCCGAAGAGGCGGATCGCCTGTCGCTGTCGCTCGACGTGATCGAGACCGTTCTGGAAGAGTCGGCGCTTGCCGGATGGGACGGCTTTGGCGTTGTGGTGCAGGCTTACGGTCAACGCGCCAGCCATGTGATTGATTTCCTTTACGACCTTGCCACCCGCCTCGACCGCAAGATCATGGTGCGCCTCGTCAAGGGCGCCTACTGGGATACCGAGATCAAGCGCGCACAGGTGGCGGGGATCGACGGCTTTCCGGTCTTCACCTCCAAACCGGCGACGGATGTGAGCTATATCGCCAATGCGCGCAAGCTCCTGTCGATGACGGACCGCATCTATCCGCAATTCGCCACCCATAACGCCCATACCGCCGCTGCCATCCTCGACATGGCAAGCGACAAGAGCACCTTTGAATTCCAGCGCCTGCATGGCATGGGCGAGGCCCTGCATGACATCATTCTCAAGGCAGAAGCCACCCGGTGCCGCATCTATGCCCCCGTCGGCGCGCATCGCGATCTCTTGGCCTATCTGGTGCGGCGTCTGTTGGAAAACGGGGCAAATTCCAGCTTTGTCAATCAAATCGTTGACGAAGAGGTCAGCCCTGAAGACGTTGCCCGCGATCCGTTTGTCGCCGTTAACGATCCGCAACCGCACTTACCCAAGGGTCCGGAGCTGTTCCAGCCCGAGCGTCCCAATTCGCGCGGCTTTGACCTGCGCCACCAGCCAACACTCGACAGCATCGAAGCGGCGCGTGTGCCCTATGCCCAGCACCGCTGGGAGGCCACACCGCTGATCGCAGCCACGCCCGCGCCGCACGCGCCGGACGCCGTCGAGAACCCCGCCGATCCCGCCGACACGCCCGGCAGCGTGGCCTGGGCCAGCAAGGACGATATCGAGGCGGCCCTAGCCGCTGCGACGCCTTGGAGCGCCCAAGCCAAGGAACGGGGCGTGATCCTCAACCGCGTGGCGGACCTCTACGAGCAGAATTACGGTGAGATTTTCGCGGTCCTCACCCGCGAGGCCGGGAAATCCATCCCCGATGCGGTGGCCGAGTTGCGCGAGGCGGTGGATTTCCTGCGTTACTACGCTGCCAATGCGCCCGAGGGCACGCCCATCGGCACCTTCACTTGCATCAGCCCATGGAATTTCCCGCTGGCCATCTTTACCGGCCAGATCGCCGCCGCACTGGCCGCTGGCAATGCCGTCCTGTCCAAACCGGCGGAGCAGACGCCGCTGATCGCACATCTGGCTGTGGGTCTGATGCACAAGGCGGGCGTGCCTGCCACAGCGCTTCAACTTCTGCCCGGTGCGGGCGATGTAGGCGCGGCGCTTACCTCTGACGCGCGCGTCGGTGGCGTGGCCTTTACCGGCTCGACAGAAACCGCGCTGAAAATCCGCGCGGCCATGGCCAAGAACCTGCGTCCCGGCGCGCCGCTCATCGCGGAAACCGGCGGCATGAACGCCATGATCGTGGACTCTACAGCGCTGCCCGAACAGGCCGTGCAGGCGATTGTCGAGAGCGCGTTTCAATCGGCCGGTCAACGCTGTTCCGCGCTGCGTTGCCTTTATGTGCAGGACGACATCGCGCCACATTTTCTCGAAATGCTGACCGGCGCGATGGATGCGCTCACTGTCGGCAACCCGTGGCACCTTGCGACCGATTGCGGCCCGGTGATCGACGAAGAGGCGCGCGCGGGCATTGCCGCGCATATCCAGACCGCGCGCGCCGAGGGGCGGCTCTTGCATGAGCTGAAGACCCCCAACGCGGGCACCTATATTGCGCCAACGCTGATCAAGATCGGCGGGATTGGTGATATCGAGCGCGAAATCTTTGGTCCTGTCCTGCATGTCGCCACGTTCAAATCAGGCGATCTTGACCGCGTGATCAGTGCGATCAACGCCACCGGCTATGGCCTGACCTTTGGCCTAATGACCCGGATCGACGACCGCGTGCAGCACGTGACCGAGGCCGTGCACGCGGGCAATATCTATGTCAACCGCAACCAGATCGGCGCCATCGTGGGCAGCCAGCCCTTTGGCGGCGAAGGCATGTCCGGCACCGGCCCCAAGGCGGGCGGGCCGCATTACCTTACGCGCTTTACGGCGCACCCCGCGCCGGAACAGGGCGAAAAGTGGACTGAGGCCATGTCGGCCAATGCGGCCCAAAAGGCACTCGATGCCGCCAATGCCGCCGCCCGTGCGCCCCGCGCCGCCCTTGTTCTGCCGGGGCCGACGGGGGAATCGAACCGGCTGACCAGCCATGTGCGTCCCGCGCTCCTTTGCATGGGACCGGGGGCGGATCTGGCGGCGGCGCAGGCGCGATCGGTCGAGGCGTTGGGCGGTGTCGCGGTGATCGCCACGGGCCGCGTCGATCCCGAGGCGCTTGTGACCATGGGCGGCCTCTCGGGCGTGCTCTGGTGGGGATGCGAGAGCGAGGCGCGCAGCTATGCCGGGGCCATGGCACGGCGCGCAGGTCCGATCCTGCCACTCATCACCGGCTTGCCCGATACCGGCCACGCCCTGCACGAGCGTCATGTCTGCGTGGATACCACGGCAGCGGGCGGAAATGCGGCGCTTTTGAGCGGCATGTCCTGAAGCAAAGACTAGGGTCCGAAATCTTCAAGAGATTTCGGACCGCTTTCTTTTCAAGACAGCGGTGCATACCTCGCGATTTGGCGCTTTCCGACCGGGCGAATGCGCGCTAGCTTTCGCTCATGTTCCCGATCCGCGATCATAACCCTTCGGGGCGCAGACCCTATGTCACCTACGGGCTGATTGCGCTCAACGTGGTGGTTTTTATGGCCTATTCGCCGCTTTTCGCGGATGAGCGGGCGCTCAATCTCTTTTTCTACGACTGGGCGATGATCCCCGCCAAAGTGACGCAGCTGGGCGATTTCACCGGGTTGCTGACCTCGATGTTCCTGCATGGGGGCGTGCTGCATCTGGCGGGCAACATGCTGTTTCTCTGGATCTTCGGTGACAATATGGAGGATCGGATGGGCCATCTGCCTTATCTCGCCTTCTACCTTGCCACCGGCGTCGCGGCGGGGCTCGCGCATATCTTGGGCGGCCCGGGGTCGATGGTGCCAACCGTGGGGGCCTCGGGAGCGATTGCCGGGGTGATGGGCGGCTACCTCCTGCTCTTTCCCAAGGCGCGTGTCGATATCTTGCTCATATTCATCGTGTTTTTCCGCGTCATCACCATTCCGGCAGCACTCATGCTGGCGCTTTGGTTCGCGTTTCAGGTGATGGCTGGTCTCGGCAGCGATCCCGACATGGGCGGGGTTGCCTATTGGGCCCATGCTGGTGGCTTTGTGGCGGGCGTGGTCCTGACCTTGCCGGTATTTCTACGGCTTGGAGGGCCGCGCTTTTGGCGCGAAACCCATGGCACCCCGCCCCATCCCGAAGCTGACTATCGCTTTCGCCGCAGTTCCATTCCAAAGGTGAGCAAACGCCGATGACCCATCCCCTCAAGGCCACCTGTCATTGCGGTGCTGTAGAACTGCGCGTCACGCTCTCGGAGGGGCTGAATGCGGCGCGGCGATGTGATTGTTCATTTTGCAGACGGCGTGGCGCTGCGGCGGTCTCGGCCCCCCTCAGCGGGGTAGAGATCGTCAAGGGTGCCGACAATCTCACGCTCTACCAATGGGGAACCGGGACGGCAAAACACTATTTTTGCAAGACCTGCGGCATCTACACCCACCATCAGCGTCGATCCGACCCCAATGAATACGGCATCAATCTGGGGGCGCTTGAGGGCGTGAATCCACGCGATCTGGACCCGATCGGATGGGTGGACGGGGTCAACCATCCCTCGGACCGCTAAGAGCATCCACGCGCTGCAATTTTAGCGTGTCAGCCCCGGATCACGCCCGAAAACTTATCGAAAATCGCCTCGTTTCCACAGATCACCTCGCCATCGGCGAGAATATTCCCAACGGGGCGCAACGGCTCAACAAATCCGCCCGCCTCGCGCACGATGATCACGCCTGCCGCCAGATCCCAAGCGTTCAGCCGCCGCTCCCAGAACCCCTCGTAGCGCCCCGCCGCCACATAGGCCATATCGAGCGCCGCCGATCCCCACCGACGCACCCCAGCACAGGTGGGCATCAGCCGCGCCAGATCCTGCAAGGTTTCGGGCAGGTCGGCCCGCCCGCCAAAGGGCAGGCCAGTGGCAAAAATCGACTCGATCATCTTGCTGCGCCCCGAGACGCGCAAACGGCTCTCGTTCATCCAGGCGCCGGCACCTTTTTCGGCAAAAAACGCCTCGTCCTTGCTGGCATCGTAGATCACGCCCGCCACGACCTCGCCCTTGTGCTCGAGCGCAATGGAAACGGCCCAATGCGGCAGGCCGTGCAGAAAATTCGTGGTGCCATCCAGCGGGTCAACAATCCAGCGGCGCGTGGGGTCCTGCCCCTCTTCCTCGCCGCCCTCTTCGGCCAACCAGCCATAGGTCGGACGCGCGCCCATCAACTCGGTCTTGAGGATCTTCTCGGCGGCGATATCGGCGCGGCTGACAAAGTCGCCGGCCCCCTTCATACTGACCTGCAGGTTCTCGACCTCTCGGAAATCCTTGGCCAGTGCCCGCCCCGCTTTGCGCGCGGCCTTGAGCATGACGTTGAGATTGGCACTACCTACCATTGCAAGGGCTCCTTTTGGGTCAGGCCGGGGCTATACGCCGCCCATCCGCAACAGACAAGGGCCGATCAGGTAAAGCGGTTGTCACGGGGAAAACCGCGCGGTGCCATACGGCCCGATCCTGCGCGCTTGCCCAGCCATTCCTCAAGATTGCTCTCGGTGCGGGTGCGCCCCGCCGGATCGCGCCATGTCAGCCCCTCGGCCAGATTAAAGGTGGTTGCATCACTCAGCCCACCATCCTTGTATTTCTGAAGCCGCACACCCTTGCCGCGCCCAAGCTCCGGCAATTCATCCAGGCTGAAGACCAGCACCTTGCGGTTGTCACCCACACAGGCGACGTGATCCCCCGTCACCGGACGACAGACAGAGGCCCGTGCCGGGTCCTTGAGGTTCAGCACCTGCTTGCCGCTGCGGGTCTGGGCGATCACTTCATCTTCGGGCACGATGAATCCATCTCCAGCAGTTGAAGCAACCAGCAATTTGCGCCCCGGCTTGTGAATGAGCAGGTCGACGATTGCGGCCTCGTTGGGCAGATCGACCATCAGGCGCAGCGGCTCACCCATGCCGCGCCCACCGGGCAGGTTGGCGGCGCTCAGCGTGTAGAAGCGCCCATTGCTGCCAAACACCAGAATCCGGTCGGTGGTTTCGGCATGGAACATGAACCGCGGCGCGTCGCCATCCTTGAATTTCAACTCGCGGCTCAGATCAAGATGCCCGGTCATGGCCCTGATCCACCCCATTTGGCTGCACACCACGGTAATCGGCTCGCGGTCGATCATCGCCTCGAGCGGCACCTCCTCGACGCTACCCGCCTCCGCGAATTTCGTGCGGCGCGCGCCGATAGGGTGGCTCTTGCCAAAGGTCTTCTTGACCTCTCGCAACTGATCCGCCACCGCCGCCCATTGCAGGGATACATCCTCAAGCAGATCTTCCAACCCCGCACGCTCTTGCATCAGCGCATCACGCTCGGCCCGCAATTCCATCTCTTCCAGCCGGCGCAAGCTGCGCAGCCGCATGTTGAGGATCGCCTCGGCCTGCACATCGGTCAGCCCCGGCTCATCGGTGGGCGGGGGCGACACATAGTCGGCCTCGGACATGGCGCGCGGCACCGTGCGTCCCCAATCCTCGCGCATCAGCGCCGCCTTGGGGTCGTCATCATAACGGATGATGTCAATCACGCGGTCGAGATTGAGGAAAGCGACGATGAGCCCTTCCAGAACCTCAAGCCGGTGGTCGATCTTTTCCATCCGATGCGCCGAGCGACGCAGCAACACCTCTTGGCGGAAATCGAGAAAGGCGCGCAACACCTCCTTGAGCGAGCAAACTTTGGGCGTGACCCCGTCAATCAGCACGTTCATGTTGAGCGAGAACCGCAATTCCAATTCGGAATTGCGATACATCATGCCCATCAACACCTCGGGATCGACATTCTTGGAGCGCGGCTCGAGGACCAGCCGGACATCATCGGCGCTCTCGTCGCGGACATCGGCAAGGATCGGCACCTTGCGGGTCTGGATCAACTCAGCAATCCGCTCGATCAGCTTGGATTTCTGCACCTGATAGGGGATTTCGGTGACAACGATCTGCCATTGACCGCGCCCCAGATCCTCCAATGCCCATTTGCAGCGCAGGCGGAACGCACCTCGCCCGGTCAGGTAAGCCTGCGCAATGCTCTCGGGCGGCTCGACGATCACACCGCCGGTGGGGAAATCGGGGCCGGGGATATAGGTGAGCAGCGTCTCGTCACGGGCATCGGGCGACTTGATCAGATGCAAACACGCATCAATCAACTCGGCGATGTTATGCGGCGGAATGTTCGTGGCCATGCCCACGGCGATGCCTGACGATCCATTCGCCAAAAGGTTCGGAAAGGAGGCGGGCAAAACGATCGGTTCGCGCAACGTGCCGTCGTAATTGTCGCGAAAATCCACCGCGTCCTCGGCCAACCCATCCAGCAGTGCCTCGGCAAAGGCGGTCATCCGCGCCTCAGTATAGCGGCTGGCGGCAGGGTTATCGCCGTCGATATTGCCGAAATTGCCCTGCCCGTCCACCAGCGGGTAACGCACCGCGAAATCCTGCGCCAGACGCGCCATCGCATCGTAAATTGCGGCATCGCCATGCGGGTGATAGTTGCCCATCACATCGCCGGAAATCTTGGCGGATTTTCGGAACCCCCCCGTGCTCGACAACCGCAACTCGCGCATCGCATAGAGAATGCGGCGATGCACCGGCTTCAACCCGTCGCGCGCATCGGGCAGCGCCCTGTGCATGATCGTGGACAGCGCATAGGTCAGATACCGCTCGCCAATCGCGCGGCGCAGCGGCTCCGACACAGCTTCGGGCTGCATATTGGGGTCGTCCAGTAAATCACTCATGGATATGGTGATAGCCGCGCCACCTTGCGGCGTAAAGCACCCAGAGAGCACAGGTTCCAAACTTTTCCGATTTCCCCCTCATTCAAAGGGGCGAATCGGGTATAATGATCGGGCTGCCAAGCATTTATTCAAACGTATGGTAATTGGGGGGAACGCGCGATGTGGCGCTTAATTCTTGTGAGTTTTGCATTTCTAGGATGGTCTTTTTATGAGTTGAGCGGCGGAGCCGACTATCGTCCCTCAGCCGACTCCTTTCAGGCGCGTGCGCTGCTTGACAACCAGCGGCCCAAACAGCGCCCGCTTCGGGTCAATGTGATCGAACTGGCGCAGGATGGCACAGCTCAACCGGACGCAGAGGTCACCCGCACGATCACCTCGCTGCATGATCTCGGCCTCAGCATGGGGCAAAAGGTCATGCTGACCCTTGCCTCTGCAGAGGGCGCTGCTGCGCCTGCGCCCATCGAGCTACACCTGCCAACGGTCAAAATGACAATTCCGGCGCAGATTCCGACGACGCCAGAGGTTGCCGCAACCGCGCAATTGCCCGCCGCCACCGACGAAACATTGGCGACCTCGCCTGATTTCCGTCAGGTCTCGGGAAATTCGGTCAATCTGCGCACCGGGCCGGGCACCCGCTTTGACCGCATCACCAGCCTTGCACGCGGGACCAAGGTCATCGTTCTGCACAATCCCGGCGAAGGGTGGATCAAACTGCGCGTTGTGGACACGGACCGCATCGGCTGGATGGCCGACAGCATGGTCACATTGGCCTCCGACTAGCGCTTGCATCGCGGCCCAGCGCGCGCCACAAGGTCGGGCATGACACAACGCTCCATTCTGATCACCGGCTGCTCCTCTGGCATCGGCTATAACGCAGCCCACGGCCTGCGCGCACGCGGCTGGCGGGTCTTCGCCGCCTGCCGCAAGGAAACGGATTGCGACCGTCTGCGCGCCGAAGGGTTTGAGAGCCCGCGCATAGATTATGCCGATGAGGCCAGCATCTCGCAGGCTGTGTCAGAGGTGCTTGCGGCCACGGGTGGCCAGCTCGATGCCCTTTTCAACAACGGCGCCTATGCCTGCCCGGGACTGGTCGAGGACCTGCCACGCGGCGCTCTGCGAGAGATCTTTGAAAGCAATTTTTTTGGCTGGCATGACCTGACCCGGCAGATCATCCCGACCATGCGCACCCAAGGACATGGGCGTATCGTGCAATGCTCCTCGGTGCTCGGACTGGTGGCCCTTGGGTGGCGCGGGGCCTATGTCAGCACGAAATTCGCCCTTGAAGGGTTGACCGATACGCTGCGGATCGAAATGCGCGGCACCGGCATCCATGTCAGCCTGATCGAACCCGGTCCTGTCACCACCAAGATCCGCGAGAATGCCCGCGCGCCCTTTGAGCGTTGGTTCGACTGGGAGAATGCGCATCGCGCGCCGGAATACCGCGACAAACTCCGGCCCCGGCTCTACGGCGATTACAGCAAGGACAATTTTGAACTTCCCCCCGAGGCAGTGACAAACAAGCTCATTCACGCACTCGACTCCGCGCGCCCCCGCCCCCGCTATTACGTCACCACGCCCACCTATCTGATGGGAACCCTGCGCCGCGTCCTGCCAACCGGCCTGCTCGACTGGGTGATCTCGAAAGGCTGAAATATCTTGATGCGCGCACGGCCCGCGTCACATCTTCTCTTTCGCTTTTTGCCCCGTGCCGCCTAGATGTGGCCCAATTGACCAACCGAAAAGGACGCCTCATGCTGCAAGACCCGCTTTTCATCCTCGTGGCGATTGGCTGCATCGCGGTGGCGGTGATCCTGATCCGGGGCATTTCCACCTTTGGCAAAGAAGGTGTGGAAAATGCCAAACGGTCCAACAAACTCATGCAATGGCGGTTGATCGCACAGTTTGTAGCGATCATTCTCATTCTCATCTTCGTCTATTTCCGCAGGCAGGGGGGGTAATCCTATGGTCGTTCTCAACCGAATCTACACACGCACCGGCGACGCCGGCGAAACAGCTCTCGGCAATGGCACCCGCGTGGCCAAACATTCGGCGCGCGTCACCGCCTATGGCACTGTCGATGAGGTCAACGCGACCGTCGGTCTGGCGCGGCTCTATGCCAAGGACGAGACTGACGAAGCTCTGGCGCGCATCCAGAATGACCTCTTTGATCTCGGTGCCGATCTCTGCCGCCCCGAAATGGACCGCGACGCAGATGCCGAATACCCGCCACTGCGTATGGCCCCCAGTCAGGTTGACCGGCTGGAGGCTGAAATCGACGCCATGAACAAACACCTCGAACCTCTGCGTAGTTTCGTGCTGCCCGGAGGCTCGCCGCTGGCAGCACATCTGCATCTTTGCCGCACCGTATCGCGTCGGGCCGAGCGGCTGACGGTGGAATTATCCGCGCTCGAACATGTCAACGAGGCCGGGCTCAAATATCTCAACCGCCTCAGTGATTGGTTTTTCGTCGCCTCGCGCATGGCCAATGACAGCGGTCGCGCCGATGTTCTCTGGATTCCGGGTGCGAACCGCTGAAATACTCTGGCAACAATGTTGCGTGCAAAACCGAAAACGCGACGTCGCCGGACTCTAACGTGACGATTTTGCCCTGTTTTCCCCGCGCCTGACCCGGTATCAACGCGCAGGATAGTTAAGCCGAAGAGTCGTTCCGGCTCTTCACCACCATAAGGGAGACCATGCCGATGAAGGTACTCGTGCCTGTCAAGCGTGTGATCGACTATAACGTGAAGGTTCGTGTGAAGGCGGACGGGAGCGGTGTCGATCTTGCGAATGTGAAGATGTCGATGAACCCGTTTGACGAGATTGCGGTTGAAGAGGCGATCCGTCTGAAGGAAGCGGGCAAGGCCGATGAGGTCATCGCGGTTTCCATTGGCGTCAAACAGGCGCAAGAAACGCTGCGCACGGCGCTGGCCATGGGGGCGGATCGCGCCATCCTGGTGATTGCCGCTGACGATGTCCATCAGGACATCGAACCGTTGAGCGTGGCCAAGATTCTGGCGAAAATCGTCGAAGAAGAACAGCCCGGCCTCGTGCTCTGCGGTAAGCAGGCGATCGACAATGACATGAACGCTACCGGCCAGATGCTCTCGGCGCTCTTGGGCTGGTCACAGGCGACCTTCGCCTCGAAACTCGATCTGGACGGCGACACAGCCCTTGTCACCCGCGAGGTCGATGGCGGTTTGCAGACCATCAAGGTCAAGACGCCCACCATCGTCACGGTCGATCTGCGCCTGAACGAGCCGCGCTATGCGTCGCTGCCGAATATCATGAAGGCCAAGAAAAAGCCGCTGGACGAGAAAACCGCCGCCGATTACGGCGTCGATGTCACGCCCCGGCTTGAAATCACCAGCACATCAGAGCCCGCCTCGCGCGCAGCCGGTGTGATCCTCGGCTCGGTCGACGAGCTGGTTGCGAAACTCAAGGAAGTGGGAGCCGTATGATGTCCGTTCTTCTTCTCGCCGAAGTCACCGATGGGGAACTGGCGCTCGACGCCACCGCCAAGGCCGTCACGGCCGCGGCCAAACTGGGCGATGTGACCGCGCTCTGCTGTGGGGCCTCGGCTGCTGCGGCAGGGGCCGCTGCGGCCAAGATCGCCGGTGTGAAAAAAGTGCTGGTGGCCGAGGATGCCTCGCTTGGGCACCGTCTGGCAGAGCCAACGGCTGCGCTGATCGTGTCGCTCGCCGGGGACTACAGCCATATCGTGGCCCCCGCCACAACCGACGCCAAGAACGTGCTGCCGCGTGTCGCCGCGTTGTTGGATGTGATGGTGATCTCCGACGCCTCGGGCGTGGTCGATGCCGACACATTCGAGCGTCCGATCTATGCTGGCAATGCGATCCAGACCGTGAAATCGCGTGACGCGAAAAAGGTCATCTCCTTCCGCACCTCGACCTTTGACGCGGCGGGCGAACAGGCGGCAGCCCCGGTTGAGACCATTTCAGCGGCGGCCAACCCCGGCCTCTCCGAATGGATCGAGGACAAGGTTGCAGCCTCGGACCGTCCCGAACTCACCTCAGCCGGGATCGTGGTCTCGGGCGGGCGCGGCGTTGGCTCCAAGGACGATTTCGCGTTGATTGAAAAACTCGCGGACAAACTTGGGGCCGCTGTCGGCGCATCCCGCGCGGCAGTCGACTCGGGCTATGCGCCGAACGACTGGCAGGTCGGGCAAACCGGCAAGGTCGTGGCCCCCAACCTCTATGTCGCCGTGGGCATCTCGGGCGCGATCCAGCATCTGGCCGGCATGAAAGACAGCAAGATCATCGTCGCCATCAACAAGGACGAAGAAGCCCCGATCTTCCAAGTCGCCGATTACGGCCTCGTGGCGGACCTCTTTACCGCCCTGCCGGAATTGACCGAGAAGCTCTGAGGCGACTCAAAGCCGCATTGAGACCCGCGCCTCACCGGCGCGGGTTTTTTCATTGAGCCAGCAGTGCTTCCAGAATAGGCGACACCGCCCGCGACGCCTCGGAATGCGCCAGAAGACCCGGCAGGTCGGCGGCGACGGATTCCTGCATCGCGCCAAAGCGCATGCCGCGCGTACCCTGCGCACAGGCCTCGTCACTGATCACCACCTCGACCACATGGGCCGCCCCGCCGCCCACCGCGCGCAGCATGGCACGGCTGACAAAGGCCGGATCATCCGCCACACCAGAGGACTGATATCCCAGACCCGGCGCGTGCCGTGAAAACCACATCAGGATCACGGGCGCGTCGATCTCTTGCAGGAGGACCTGCATACGCTCCACCCACACTTCTTGCAGCCCCTCGCGCAGAACGGCAAAGCGGTCGGTCGATATATCTTCCAGCCGCCGCATCATGTGCCGTGTGAAATGAAACTCGGTGAAATCGACCTCTGGATAAAGACGCCGCAACCGCGGTGTCGCCTCGAGAAAGCGGTCGTTCCGTCGCGGATGCACCTTGTAGAACGGATTGGAAAGATTCATGGCGCCGGGCACCTGCAACACCACCGCCCGCCCGCGAGAGACCATCCGCAGCAGCCCCTCATCCTTGAGGAATGCATCAACCCCGGCATTGGGCCAGCCGAAGTTGACACAGGACAGACCCAGCGACCGTTCCATCAGATCAGGATAGGGCCGGTCGATAAAGGTGCCATAGGTTTCTGTGCCGCCAAGACAGGCGATGAAATCCCCACTCAATGTCCGTTGCGGACCACGAAACTCCAACTTGGACCCGTCGTAGCGGACAGGCCGATAGTCGAGGGGCCGTAGCCCCATGCGTTCAAATGCCATGAAACCCACCTTGATATACTCACCCGGATTAAGGAGTGACCGATTCATCTTGCTAAAAAGCTAAACGACCAATTCTCGGATTATTTTACCCATCACCGACCCTTGCGGCCCGCCCCCGCCGAAGCCTATGCTGGCGCAGCAATCGGACGAGGATCTGGCAGATGGAAATCGCGAAAATCGGTGTGGTCGGGGCAGGCCAGATGGGCAACGGAATCGCCCATGTCATGGCCGTCGCAGGCTATGACGTGCTGCTCAATGACATCAGTGCCGAGGCGCTGCAGCGTGCCTTGGCTGCGGTTCGCAAAAACATGGAACGTCAGGTCAGCCGTGGCAAAATCACGCAAGACGACATGGAAGCAGCCCTTGCCAGGATCGTCACCACCCAAACCCTCACCGATCTGGGCAAAACCGATCTGGTGATCGAGGCTGCAACGGAACGTGAAGCGGTCAAACAGGCAATCTTCGATGAGCTTTTGCCGCATCTCGAGCCCCATACGATCCTGACCTCGAACACCTCATCAATCTCGATCACGCGGCTGGCCAGCCGCACGGACCGGCCAGAGAAATTCATGGGGTTTCATTTCATGAACCCAGTCCCCGTGATGCAATTGGTGGAACTGATCCGGGGCATCGCCACCGACAAGGACACCTATAACGCCTGTCTCGCCGTGGTCGAGAAGCTGGGCAAGACCGCCGCGTCAGCCGAAGACTTCCCGGCCTTCATCGTCAATCGCATCCTGATGCCGATGATCAACGAGGCGGTCTATACGCTCTATGAAGGGGTCGGAAACGTCAAATCCATCGACGAATCCCTGAAACTGGGGGCCAATCACCCGATGGGACCGCTGGAACTCGCGGATTTCATCGGGCTCGACACCTGCCTTGCGATCATGAATGTGCTGCACGACGGATTGGCGGACACGAAATACCGCCCCTGCCCCCTGCTGACCAAATATGTCGAGGCGGGCTGGCTTGGTCGCAAAACCGGGCGCGGCTTTTACGATTATCGCGGCGAAACGCCGGTTCCCACGCGCTAGATTCTAGCTGCGGCCCTCACCGAGCGAGAGCGTGTGGGCCCGCAGCCATTCCATGAACCCGCGTGGGTCGCTGTCCAGCATGGCCATACGCTCGTCGCTGATCGGCGCGCCGACGATGGGCTTCTGCGGTCGGTTGCAGCTATGGACCACCTCATGTAGCAACAACCCTTGCCGCAACGTGGCCGAAATGCGATTGGCCATCTGATACCAGCGGGAATTGGCCCCCGGAAAGAAGATCGGCACCACCTTGGCACCCGAACGTCGGATCATCTGCGCGGTAAAGACATTCCATTCCCGCTCGACCGCAGGTCCGAACATCGTATCGCTCGACGCCACAACCCCGGACGGAAACACGCTGATCACTCCGCCCTCCTTGAGATGGGCCATCGCCTTGGCCCGCATCTCGACCGATTTTCGCTGCGCATCGGGTTCATGCGGAAAGGGCACGGAAATCATGTAAGAGGCCGCAACCTCATCGATTCCGGTCAAAAGAGCGCGTGTCAGGATCTTGTAATCGCTGCGCCGCCGTCCAATCAGATCGGCCAATATCATGCCATCCACCAGACCATGCGGATGATTGGCCACCACCACAACCGGCCCGTCCAGCGGAATATGCGCCACCTCGGCATCCGGTGTCAGCAACGGAATGCCCATCGTATCAAGCGCCGCCCGCCAGAATGCCTGACCTGTCGGCGCGCCCCGCTTCTCAAATTTGCGGATCATGCGGACGATGGTGATCTTGCCCGTCATCCATTCCATCATGCGAATGATAAAAGAGGTCGGCCCACTGTCAAAGCTGTTGGCATAGGTCAGGCTGCGACGGTCATATTTGGTAAAGAGGACCGTTTGACCGGCGTCTGCGCCGGGATCTGGCTGTGCCTTGGAATTCACTGCTTTGTTCCTGTCCCGCTCATGTCACCGCCGATTGATCTCGTGCGCTTACATGGTCTCACCAAATCTGTCAGCCACCAAGGCCGCAACCGCCTCGGCCAAAGGTGCTGCGTCCGGCCCCACGATTTCGACGTCAATAGTGCTTCCTTTGGCCGCTGCCAACATCAAAAGCCCCATGATGCTATCCCCCGAGGCCGACTGCCCGTTGCACGACACCTCGGCGCGGGCGTCAAATCCCTCGACCACTTCCACCAGTTTTGCGGCAGCGCGGGCGTGTAACCCCTTTTCGTTGACGATCTTCATCTGGCGCGTCACCTTGTCCATACTCACCCTCGCCTCCTCACTCTTCTGATACATTATGACTGTCGATGTATTTCCGGCCCGCCTCCAGCGCAGCGCGCACCGCATCGGATAGCGCCATGTGTCGACTTTTGGCCAGTTTGATCAACATCGGCAAGTTTGCCCCATAGAGGATACGGCGATCATTGGGACGACAGGCGCGCAGCGACAGATTTGAGGGGGACCCGCCAAAAATATCCGTAACCAGAACCACACCCCCGCCCGTATCAACCGCATCCGCAGCAGCACAGATTTCGTTCTGCTTGGCAGTGCGGTCGTGCTCGCTCTCGATTGAAATGGCAAGGATTCCAGTCTGCGGACCGACCACATGCTCAACGGCCTTGAGATACTCACTGGCCAGCCCGCCGTGCGCCACGATCACGATCCCGATCAAGACTGTCCCACTCCTCAGACATCAGAGGCGTGACTCGAGGCCTCCGCCCCGCCACGCCGCTCCAGTTCCCGGTGTCTTATTGACACCTGCCAGCTGTCTTTCGCAAGGGTCGCCGCCAAAGTTTCTGCCATGACAACACTGCGATGCTGCCCGCCCGTACACCCAAACCCGATAGACAGGTAGGCCTTGCCTTCAGTCTCATAGGCTGGCAGCAAGAGCGCAACCAACTCTGTCACCTGACGGCGAAACTCCGCAAAGAGCGGATCTCCCTCGACATGCGCCGCCACCGCTTTGGCGCGCCCATCGAACCCACGCAGCGACGGCTGCCAATAGGGGTTGCGCAGGAACCGACAATCGAAAACCATATCGAGCCCGCGTGGCAAACCGCGTTTGTAGGAAAAGGAATGGACCGACACCGCAAGCCGATGCGCCCCACCCGCGCCATACCAGCGCTCCAACTCGGCGCGCAGATCATGCGGTGACATATCGGATGTGTCGATCAACATATCAGCCCGTGCGCGCACTGGAGACAACAAATCGAATTCACGCGCAATCCCGGCGTCCGCAGTCTCGTCGGGTGCCAGAGGATGACGCCGCCGCGTTTCCGAAAACCGACGTTGCAGGATCTCGGCGCGGCAATCGAGATAGAGCACCTGCAAGGGCACGCCGGGATGCCAATCACTCCGGTCGATCACCTCGATCAGCGCAGTTGTAGAAAAGTCCCGGTTGCGCACGTCGATCCCAAGCGCCAGAGGCTTGTCCGGGTGCGGCCTTTCCAGCAGTCGTGGCAAGAGCGACAGCGGCATGTTGTCGATGGCTTCATAGCCCATATCCTCCAGCGCACGGATCGCCGTGCTGCGCCCCGCTCCAGAGGGACCCGTGACCAGAACAAGACGGTGGCGTGCCTCCTCCGGGTCGGAGGCCGTGTCAGAGGCGGCGGACATGAATGGCTCCTTCAGACAAGCGTTCCGTGTTTCAGATATAGCAGGATCGCAGCTGGAAAATGCGCATGCGCGGTTTTTTTCAGAATTGGCACACTCAGGCCCATAATTTCGGCCTGCGCCAGCGCCGGCACCCGCTCGCTGGTTTCGGCATCCATATCGACGATCAGAGAGACTGGCTGCGGCCCAACGCAGGGCAGACACAGGATTCCCACGCCGCGCGCCTCGATCTGGCCACGAATGGTGTCGGGCGCATCCGCCATGATACGCCCGTTCTCTGGCCAAATCCGCGTGCGGTCATCGGCGACCAACTCGGCCCCAAGCGCCAGAAGTTGCAGCGCAAGGCCGGACTTGCCTCGCCCCGAGGCACCCCGGATCAACACGGCACGCCCTGAATGTGCCACGCAGGTGGCGTGGATGATTTCGTCTTTTGGGTCACCTGCGTCCGTCACCGGTTCAGACCGGCAAGCCCACGACAAACCGCGCCCCGAGCGGATCAGAAGTGGCATCAGCATGGGTAGGCCGAATATTCTCGGCCCAGATCACGCCATCATGGGCCTCGACGATCTGCTTGGAAATCGCCAGACCAAGACCGGAATTATTGCCGAAATCGCCCTCAGGTCGCTCGGAATAGAACCGTTGAAATACCTTTTCCAGCGCCTGTTCGGGAATACCCGGCCCGGTATCCTCGACCACCACAAGCACCCGATTGGCCCGCCGGCGCGCCCAGACCCGGATCGCGTCTCCGTCTTCACAGAAACTGATGGCGTTGGTGATCAGGTTAACGAAAACCTGCGCCAATCGCCCCTCCAATCCGGTGATCACGATGGGTTGAGACGGGAAATCCATGATGAACTCGATCCCGTTCTTCTGCGCCTCTTCCCCCAGATAATTGCCAAGGTTCTGCAACATCTTGAGCAGATCAAAGGATTCCTGCTCTTCCTTGACCAATTCGCTGTCGAGCCGCGAGGCGTTGGAGATATCGCTCACCAGCCGGTCGAGACGGCGCACATCATGTTCGATCACCTCAAGGAGCCGCTCACGCTGATCCTCGCGTTTGGCAATCCGCATTGTGCCCACTGCCGACCGCAGGCTGGCCAGCGGGTTCTTGATCTCATGCGCCACATCTGCGGCGAATTGTTCATTGCCGTCGATCCTGTGATAGAGCGCTGAAACCATGCCACGCAATGCGCCGCTCAGACGACCAATCTCGTCCGGGCGCGCGGTCAGGTCCGGAATGCGAATGCGCCCCGTTGCACCTTTTCCACGATTGCGGTCCCGCCCGATTTCGGCCGCCGCAGCCAGATCGGCCAGCGGGTTGGAAATCGTCGAGGCCAGGATCAGACTGAGCCCCACCGACACAAGCGTGGCGATCAGAAACATCTGCAACACGCGCTCGCGCTCTACACGGGCCAGCTTGTCGATCTCGCCGCTTGCATTCACGAGGGCCACCACGGCAATGGGCGTATCGCCCTGCATGACGGGGGCTGCCACGGTCAGCACAACGCCATGTGCGGTTTCCGCAGTTTGCATCTGCACGCCACCGCCTCCGACCGTAAGGTCGACCATGTCACGGGCCATATCCTCGACACTGCGGTTGCCATCTGCCCGGTCAAGCCCCGAAAACGGGCTCGAAATTCGCTCCCAAAGTCGGCTGAGAAAATCCGTCATCGGCGTCGCGGGCAGGTCTGCGGCACGATCCATCCGCCGGGTTTCACCCTCTTTGCGCCCGACCAACATGCCGGTGCGATCAAACAGCAATAGTTCCGTTCCCGTCTGAATATCGAGATGTTCCAGCGTTGAGGTCATATCCACCCCGTCGCCGGTCACAAAACTCACAGGTGCCCCTTCGGGGATACGCGCCTCGACCACGTTGGCAATCAACGCCGTTTGCACCATCAGACTATCGGCGCGCTGCATCGCCAGATTGTCGCGTGAGGAATTGAGATAGAGGATACCGACAACCAGCACATTGAGCGCAATCAGGTTGAAGGTGATGATTTTGCGCGTGAGCGAGGAGTCGCGAAAACTGAACCAGCCGCGCTTGGCGCGACGGGCGTTCAATTCGCCTTCATCCAGACGATCGGGTGCGACAAAATCATCGCCAAGAACAAGATCATTGTCCTTACGCGGCTGCACGTTCCGCACCCCTATCCTCTCGGCAAGCGCCATTATTCCTCGTTGTACCGGTACCCGATACCATACAACGTCTCAATCGCCGAAAACTCGGGATCGACCATCCGCAGCTTCTTGCGCAGACGCTTGATGTGGCTGTCGATGGTGCGATCATCGACATAGACCTGATCGTCATAGGCGACATCCATCAGTTGATCGCGGCTCTTGACGAAACCGGGGCGTTTGGCCAGCGCCTGAAGCAGCAGGAACTCTGTCACCGTCAGCGACACGTCCTGTCCCTTCCAACTCACCGAATGCCGCAGCGGGTCCATCACCAGATTGCCACGCTCGATCACCTTGGTCTCTTCGGTCTCGACCACGACATGGCCGTTGACGGCATCCTGTCGACGCAACAACGCCCGTATCCGCTCGACCAGCAGACGCTGGGAAAACGGCTTTTTCACATAGTCGTCCGCGCCCATGCGCAAACCCAGAACCTCGTCGATCTCATCATCCTTCGAGGTGAGAAAGATCACTGGCATCTGCGATTTCTGCCGCAACCGCTGGAGCAGGTCCATCCCATCCATGCGCGGCATCTTGATGTCAAGAACAGCCATATCGGGCAGCTTCTTGCTAAAGGCGTCAAACGCCTGTTGTCCATCATTATACGTTTCAACCTCAAAGCCTTCGGCCTCAAGTGTCATGGAAACGGATGTCAGAATATTCCTGTCATCGTCCACGAGGGCGATCCTAGACATAACTCTATTCCTTTTACTGCTCAGATTACCTGCATTTTTTATGCCACTATGCTCTGTTTCCCGCTTCGTTATCAATCCAAATCTGCGAATCAGACCCAAGGCCATCGGCTATTGACGCAAAAATATCTTGATAATGGCTAAATTGACTCACTTAACCCGTCAAAGCGGTGACGCGTTCTCGCTAACATACGTCTGGTTGCGCTAACTTGCGCTTGGTTGCGCTAACTGCATGAAACCGCCCTATTATTTCACATAAGCGTCATGCTAAGAGCCGCCCAGCCGGGCAGATCGCCCGACCGACGCCGCTCGGCGGCGCCTGAAATGACACCGCATTTCCTGCGGGTCTGGCTAACAGGAGCTTGGCATCATGACATTTGGACGGGTCAACCCGCAATTTCGGCTCGAAGATCAAGGCATCTCCGACCTGGGCAATGTCTATTACAACCTGATCGAACCGGCACTGATCGAGGCCGCGCTCACGCATGGCGAGGGCACCCTCGGTCAAGGGGGCGCATTGCTCGTGACCACGGGCAAATTCACCGGCCGGTCGCCCAAGGACAAGCATATCGTCAAGACCGACAGCGTTGCCGACACCATCTGGTGGGAGAATAACGCCGCCATGTCGCCCGAAGGATTTGAGGCGCTCTACGAGGACATGCTGACCTATCTCAAGGGCCGCGATGTCTTTGTTCAGGATTTGATTGGCGGCGCGGACCCCGCGCATTCGATCAATATGCGCATGATCTCGGAACTGGCCTGGCACAGCCTGTTCAACCGCACCATGCTGCGTCGCCCCGAGCGCGAGGCACTCGATGATTTCACCGCCGATTTCACCGTGATTAACTGCCCCGGCTTCAAGGCCGACCCCGTGCGCCACAACTGCCGCTCGGAAACCGTGATTGCAATGAATTTCGACCGCAAGCTGATCCTTGTGGGCAATACCGAATACGCGGGCGAGAACAAGAAATCGGTCTTTTCCCTGCTCAACTACCTGCTGCCGGAAAAAGGCATCATGCCGATGCATTGCTCGGCCAACCACGCGCAGGGCAATCCGGTGGATACGGCCATCTTCTTTGGCCTCTCGGGCACCGGCAAGACCACGCTGTCCGCCGATCCGGATCGTATCCTTTTGGGCGATGACGAACACGGCTGGTCGGATCGCGGCACCTTCAATTTCGAGGGTGGCTGCTATGCCAAGACCGTCAACCTCAGCGCCGAAGCAGAGCCGGAAATCTACGCCACCTGCTCGATGTTCGGCACCATCATCGAAAACATGGTGTTCGATCCCGAGACGCTGGAGCTCGATTTCGAGGATGACAGCCTCACGCCCAACATGCGCTGCGCCTACCCGCTGCACTATATCTCCAACGCCTCGGATACAGCGCTTGGTGGGCATCCCAAGAATGTCATCATGCTGACCTGCGATGCCTTTGGCGTGCTGCCGCCGATTTCGCGGCTGACCCCAGCACAGGCGATGTATCATTTCCTCTCGGGCTTCACCTCCAAAATGGCGGGCACCGAGCGCGGCGTGACTGAGCCGCAGCCGGTGTTCTCCACCTGTTTCGGTGCGCCCTTCATGCCCCGCCGCCCCGAGGTCTATGGCAACCTCCTGCGCGAAAAGATCGCCAAGCACGGTGCAACCTGCTGGCTGGTCAATACCGGCTGGACCGGCGGCGCCTTTGGCACCGGATCGCGGATGCCGATCAAGGCCACCCGCGCGCTCCTGACCGCCGCCCTCGACGGCTCGCTGAACGATGTCGAGTTCCGCAAAGATCCGAATTTCGGCTTTGAGGTGCCCGTGAACGTTCCCGGCGTAGCCGAGGTGCTGCTTGATCCCCGCCGCACATGGGACAATCCAGACGCCTATGATGCCCAAGCCGCCAATCTGGTGCAGATGTTCACGGACAACTTCGCGCAATACCTTCCGTTCATCGACGAGGATGTAAAGGCGGCATCGCTGCGCTGACCCCGCTTAGCACAGGGCCCTCGCCGTCGATGGCGGGGGCTCGACCATCTGCCCATTTGCCGCCGTCAACTGCCCTTTGCCAGCGGCACAATCGCAGGCTCGGTCTCGGGTGCCAATTCTTCGAAATCGAAATTGTCCAGCCGCCGCGCCCGCCGCCCGGCCTTGTCGGCCGAAATCTTGATTTCCGCCACATCCTTGGACGCTTGGCTGAAATGTCGGTCCAGGTTTTCCACCCGCGCCCCCAAACGATCCACATCCGCAAACAAAAGACCCAGCTCCCGCCTGATCGCCCCCGCCTGCTCGCGCATCCGCGCATCCTTGAGGATCGCACGCATGGTGTTGAGCGTGGCCATACAGGTTGTGGGCGACACGATCCACACGCGCGCGGCAAAGCCATCGCGCACCACTTCCGGGAAATTGGCGTGCAACTCGGCATAGACCGCCTCTGAGGGCAGGAACATCAGCGCCCCATCGGCGGTTTCGCCCTCTATAATGTATTTCTCGGAAATATCTTTGATATGCTTGCGCACCGCCGTGCGCATACCCCGCGCCGCCTCGGCCAATTCTCCATCGGTCGTGGCCCGGCGCAGCGCCTCATAGGCCTCCAGCGGGAATTTGCTGTCGATACAGATCGGCCCCGGCGGATTGGGCAGATGAATAAGGCAATCCGCCCGCCGCCCGTTCGAGAGCGTCGCTTGCAACGTGTAGCTGTCCGAAGGCAGCGCCTTGGTCACGATATCCGTGAGCTGAATTTCCCCAAACGCCCCGCGCGTCTGCTTGTTCGACAGAATATCCTGCAACGACAGCACATCACCCGACAGCTTGGTGATATTGTCCTGCGCCTTGTCGATGGCCTGCAACCTCTGCTGCAATTCCCCAAGCGATTGCGCCGTGCGTCGCGAGGTGCCTTGCAGGTTCTCGGTCATCGCATGGCTCACCTGCGCCAGCCGCTTTTCCATCAGTTGCAGCAGATGCGATTGCGCCGCCGCCTGCGCCTCGGACACATGATTGAGCCCGCCTGCCAGTTGATGCTGCCCATCCGACAGCCCCTGCACCCGCTGCCCCAACTGCCCCACCTGATAGGCCAGCGGTTCCGCCAACCGCGCCGACCGATTGGCGGCCCGCAGCGCGAGGATCAGAAGGAGAAGGATCAGAAGCACCACCCCTGCGCCGATCACCACCGCCAGAACAGCCGGATCGTCAAAAGCATAAGACTGATCACCGATCTGAATCATGTGCGCCCGAACAGCCGTTCAATATCCGACAGCCGCAACTCCACATAGGTGGGCCGCCCGTGGTTGCACTGCCCCGACATCGGTGTGCGCTCCATCTCGCGCAAAAGCGCGTTCATTTCCTCGGCGCTCATCCGGCGGCCAGACCTGACAGAGCCATGACAGGCCACCCGGCTCAGGATCGCGTCGATCCGCAATTTCAGCGTGCCGCTTGCGCCCTGATCCTGCAACTCGTCAAGAATATCGCGCAAGAGCGCACCCGCGTTGACCGGCCCCAGAATGGCCGGGGTTTCACGCACCGCGAGGCTCCCCGGCCCAAATGGCTCGATCCCGAGCCCCAGCCCAGCCAACGCCTCGGCATGCTCCATCAACAGCGCGCAATCGGCCTCGGACAAATCAACAATCTCAGGGATCAAGAGCGCCTGCGCTGCAACCCCGCTCTCCGCCATTTGACGTTTCAGCCGCTCATACACCAGCCGCTCATGGGCGGCGTGCTGATCGACGATCACCATGCCGGTTTCGGTCTGGGCGATGATGTAATTCTCATGCACCTGCGCCCGAGCGGCCCCAAGCGGCAGCGCCGTGGCAGGTGGTTCCTCCACCTGCGGTTCGGGCGCACTCTCAACCCGCGCACTCCAATCCTCGGCCATATCGGCAAATCCGGGCGCCTGCGCGCTGTAGGCCAGGGCCCGCGCCTGAGGCGACGGGCGATCCATCTGATAGATGCGCCCCACCGGCTCTGCCCGGAACGCGCCCAAGGTCGCCCCCGCCACCGTGGTGGACGCCCGATGCCCCGCCTCCGCCAAGGCATGCCGCAGGCCCGACACGATCAGCCCCCGCGCCAGCCCCGGATCGCGAAACCGCACCTCGGATTTCGCCGGATGCACATTCACATCGACCAGCGTGGGATCACAGTCCAGAAACAGCGCCACCGCAGGATGCCGGTCCCGGCTCAAAACGTCCTGATAGGCGGCGCGCAACGCGCCATAGAGCATCTTGTCCCGCACCGGGCGGCCATTGACAAAGAGATACTGCGCCACGGCTGATCCCCGCGAATAGGTGGGCAGCGCGGCATAGCCGGTCATCCTCACGCCCTCACGCGTCGCATCAATCCTCAGCGCATTCTCGGCAAATTCCGCCCCCAGCACCCGCGCCAACCGCCCGTGCAGCGCATCAAACAAATCGCCGCTCTCAGGGTCCGCGCGAAACACGATCCGCCCCTCGCCCCCGCCCGACACATCGCGCAGCACAAAGCCGACAAACGGCTCGGCCATCGCCAGCCGCTTGACCGTATCGGCAATCGCCTGCGCCTCGGCCCGGTCTGTGCGCATGAACTTGAGCCGCGCCGGCGTGGCATAGAAAAGGTCGCGCAGCGTCACCACAGTGCCCGCATTCAGCGCGGCAGGTTTCACCGCGCCCGCCTGCCCGCCAGCAACCGTAATCTCCGCGGCCGCGTCGCCCGCGCGTGACGCAATCGTCAACCGCCCGACCGCCCCAAGCGACGGCAACGCCTCGCCGCGAAACCCAAAGGTATGGATATTCAGCAGGTCCGATCCGTCAATCTTCGACGTCGCATGCCGCGCCAAGGCGAGCGGCAGTTGATCCGGCGCCATGCCACAGCCATCATCCATCACCCGGATCAATGTCTTGCCACCATCCGCAAAACCCACTTCGATCCGGGTGGCCCCGGCATCAAGCGCGTTCTCCACCAATTCCTTGACCGCCGAGGCGGGCCGCTCCACCACCTCACCGGCGGCAATGCGATTGACCGCAGCCTCGTCCAATTGACGTATTTGCGGCTGAGCGGCGCGTATATTGGGGTTTGGGCTGTTCATACCGCTAGACTTAGCACAGATCGCCGCGATTCTGCCAGAGACGCGATATCGGTCACCGCACAATAAAAAGCCCGGGCGCGAACGCCCGGGCAAGCTCTCTCAAGATCTGTCAGGAAGAAGAAGGATCAGCTCTTGGAGAATTCAGGATAGGCTTCCATGCCCATCTCCGCCATGTCGAGCCCGTTGATCTCGGTCTCTTCATCGACCCGCAGACCCATCGTGCCCTTGATGATCAGCCAGACCACGAAGCTGATGACAAAGGTGAAGGCACCGTAGGCAAAGATCCCCAGAAGCTGTGTGCTGATGCTGGCATCGCCGTAGAACACGACAGCGATTGTGCCCCAGATCCCGCAAAACAGGTGAACCGGGATCGCGCCGACGACATCGTCGATCTTGAACTTGTCGAGCATCGGCACGGCAAGCACTACGATCACACCGCCAACCGCGCCGATCCAGAGCGCACCGAACAGGCTGGGCGCAAGTGGCTCAGCGGTGATCGACACAAGGCCAGCCAAGGCACCGTTGAGAACCATGGTGAGGTCAGGCTTCTTGTAGAGAACCTGGGTCATGATCAGCGCAGCGATCGAACCCGCCGCCGCCGCCATATTGGTGTTGGCAAAGATCCGCGACACGTCCGAGACATCGCCGACGGTGCCCATGGCAAGCTGCGAGCCACCGTTAAAGCCGAACCAACCCAGCCACAGGATGAACGTGCCTAGAGTGGCCAGCGCGAGATTCGAGCCCGGCATTGGCGTGACCTTGCCATCCTTGCCATATTTGCCAAGACGCGGCCCCAGAATGATCGCCCCCGCCAGAGCGGCCCAGCCACCCACGGAATGCACGATGGTCGACCCTGCAAAGTCAGAGAATCCCGCCTCGGACAACCAGCCGCCGCCCCACTGCCAGGACCCGGAAATCGGATACATAAAGCCAGTCAGAACGATGACAAAGGCAAGAAACGGCCAGAGTTTGATCCGCTCGGCCAGAGCGCCCGACACGATCGAGGCGGTGGCCGCGACAAACACCAACTGGAAGAAGAAGTCAGACCCGATCGAGGCATAATCCAGCGCCGCATCCGCCGCCGCAACACCCACCGGGTCAAGCTCTGTCATGGAAAAGAATGGTCCGACCCAACCGGCCATCAGCCAGCCGTCACCGGGATACATGAGGTTGAAGCCAACCAGCCAATACATGATCGTCGCAAAGGAATAGAGAACGATATTCTTGGTCATCTGCATCGTGACGTTCTTGGAGCGCACCAGCCCGCCTTCGAGCATGGCAAAGCCCGCCGCCATGAAGAAGACCAGAAAGCCCGCCATGCAGAACAGCAGCGTCGTCATGATGTAGGGGCCGATTTCATCAAAGCTCGGCGCAGCCTCCGCTGCGTCCTGAGCCAGCCCCATCTGCGGCAACGCGATCAGCGTTGCGGCAAGGCCGAGTTTTAACATGGAATTCATGGTAAGTATCCTTTCCCCTGCGCGCTCAGAGCGCGTCATCATTGGTTTCGCCGGTGCGCACACGCACGGCTTGCTGGATGTCGAGCACGAAAATCTTGCCGTCACCGATCTTGCCGGTGCGCGCGGTCTTGGTGATGGTCTCGACCACCTGATCGGCCATCCCGGCAGAAACCGCGATTTCCAGTTTTATTTTTGGCACGAAGTTCACGGCGTATTCCGCACCGCGATAGATTTCCGTGTGGCCGGACTGCGAGCCGAAGCCCTTGATCTCGGTCACCATCATGCCGCGCACGCCGATATCGGTCAGCGCCTCGCGGACCTCTTCAAGCTTGAACGGCTTTATCGTTGCAATGATGAGTTTCACGTCTGCCCCTTTCGGTTTGCGGTGTCTCAGCGCGTTGTTTGCACATGCAGAAAAGGCACAGATGGCAGAGTCTGGAAGGGTGAAGGCGGGAAATCGCCTGTTAAATCACCCCTGCATGCTCAAAATATGTGCATATAAATTAGTAAGCCTAAAATTTATGCAAACTAGAAATCACGATCTGTGCTCAGCAGGTCTCTACTTTTGCGATCCCGCACTATAAACTGTGCCAAAGACACAAGGCCGAGCAGGGCAAGCATGAGCACGTCAGGACCGAGAAAACCGCCTTTGGTGGCCCCCAAGCGCACGCGCAAGGAGCCACCCAAAGCCGCGCGCAGAACCAAAACCAAGACCAAGCGCACGTCGCGCCGCCCTCGCGCGCGCAGCCGCAATCCCATCGTGCGAGTCCTCGGAGGGATCATCCGCTGGGTTCTGCGCCTGATTTGGGGAATCGGTTGGCGACTGACCGCCGTCGTGGCTCTCGTTGTGGCGACATTCGTGGGTTACACCTACATGACCCTGCCCGATTATCAGACCCTGATGGACGGGCGCGCCAAAGGCTCCGTCACCCTGCTGGACAGCGCGAGCGAGGTCTTTGCCTGGCGCGGCGATCAATTCGGGGGCGTCGTCACCGCCGAGACCATCAGCCCGCATCTCAAGAACGCGGTCATCGCCACCGAGGATCGCCGCTTTTACCTGCATCCCGGCGTTGACCCCATCGGTATCGCCAGCGCCATTCGCATCAATCTCAGCGAGGGGCGCGGCCCGTTGTCGGGCAACGGTGGCTCGACCATCACGCAGCAAACCGCAAAACTCTTGTGCTTCGGCACCGCCTATAAAGAGAGCGAATGGGAGAGCGAGGCGGATTATATCTCCGACTGTCGCCGCACATCGCTGGCACGCAAGGCGCGCGAGGCGATCTATGCCATGGCGATGGAGGCGAAATACTCAAAGGACCAGATCCTTTCGGTCTATCTCAACCGCGCCTATCTGGGCGGCGGCGCTTACGGCGCCGAGGCGGCGGCGCAGCGCTATTTCGGCAAATCCTCGGCCAATCTCAACCCCGCCGAGGGGGCGATGATTGCGGGCCTCCTGACCGCACCCTCCACGCTCGCTCCCACCGCCAATCTGGAACGCTCGCGCAACCGCGCCTCGGTCGTGGTCGGGCTGATGCGTCGTCAGGGCTATCTCAACGATCAAGAGGCCGCGCTGGCCCTCGCCAATCCCGCAGAACTCTCCGAGGCGGCAGAGCGGCAGGCAGGCGGCTACTTTGCCGATTGGGTGATGTCCTCGGGACCAGAGTTCTTCACCCGTGACACCACCGAAGATGTGATCATCCGCACCACGCTTGATCAACGCGTGCAACGCGCCGCAGAGGACGCGCTGACCTATATCTTTGACGAAAAGGTCCGGGACGGCTCCAAGGCGCAGGCCGCTATCGTTGTCATGTCCGCCGATGGCGCGGTGCGGGCCATGGTCGGCGGGCGCAAGTCAAAGGTCATCGGCGCCTTCAACCGCGCCACACAGGCCAAACGCCAGACCGGATCAGCCTTCAAACCTTTCGTCTATGCCACGGCATTGGAACTGGGCAATTCCTACGATTCCGTCGTGGTGGACGAACCCTATTGCCTCAACATCCCCGGCTCTGGCCGTTGGTGCCCGGAAAATTACACCCGCAACTACAAGGGCCGCGTCACCCTCACAGAGGCCCTCGCGCAATCCCTCAACATCCCCGCAGTCAAAATCTCCGAGAGCGTCGGGCGCGACCTCGTGCGCAAGGTTGCCAGCGATTTCGGGATCGACAGCGATCTGGCCGCTGGTCCCGCCCTGGCCCTCGGTGCCTCCGAGAGCACGCTTCTGGAAATGACCGGCGCTTATGCGGGCATCCTGAACGGCGGCTCTTCCGTGACGCCCTACGGTCTGATCGAATTGAAGCTGCTGGGCGAAGACACGCCGCTGATGGGCACCGGCGGCGGTATCGGCGAGCGCGTCATTCAGGAAAGCGCGGCGCAGGAACTCATCTATATGATGACGAAAGTGATCGACGGTGGCACCGGCAGCCGCGCCCGCTTGCCCGACCGTGAGGCCGCAGGCAAAACCGGCACGACACAGGCCGCCCGCGATGCGTGGTTTCTGGGCTTTACCGCCGATTACGTCGCCGGCGTCTGGATGGGCTATGACGACAACACCCCCCTCAGCGGTGTGACAGGCGGCGGTCTCCCGGCGGAAATATGGCAGGAAACCATGGTGCGCGTGCATGAAGGGATTGATCCCAAACCCCTGCCCATGCTGCGCCCCAAACCGCGCCCAGCCCCGGTGCAACCGGCCCCACAGCAGCGTCGGGCCCCCCAGCGCAGCAACAACCCGATTGAAAACATCCTGCGGGGGCTCTTCGGCGGCAATTGAAAACGGCGCCCGGAGAGGGGCGCCGTTCACGATAGAACCGAACAGGTAAAACCCTTACCCGGCTTGTTTGAGATCCGCGATCAGGGCGTTCACGTCACCATTGCGACGATCCAGCATCGCCCCGATTTCGGTGCGTTCGCTCAGGCGCAGGCTGATCCCCTCGATGATCATATCAAAGAACAGATCCTTGCCCGACCGGTCCGACACCAGAAAACTCACCTCGAACGGCGATTGTCCGCGCAGATAGGCGGTGGATTTGACCTCGTGCCAGGATTTCACCTGCTTGACCGAGTTCACTTCGATTCGGCCACCGACGAATTCATTGAACCGCTTGCCGTACTTCCGCGCGATGTAGCCACGGAACGCCTCGGTAAAGGCACGCAATTGCGCCGACGACACCCGATTGGCATCCGCACCCAGCGTCGAGCGCGCAATGATGTTCACATCAGCATAGGTGTTGAAGATGCGTTCAAAGTCCGAGATCATCCCCGACAGCGGCTTGCCTGAGGCGATTACACTGTTGATATTGCTCACAACAGCATCCACAAGCGTGCGCGCACGTGCATCGTCAAGTGCCCAGACAGCGCCGGGGAATGAGGCAAGGCCAGTCACAGCCAGACCTGCAGTGACAAAGTGGCGACGGTTCATGTTATTCAGCATAGGGATCCTCCAACGTGACGGATGGCTCAGATGTGCCGTAGGGGTCATCATAGACATTATCAGATGTACCGCCCAGCTTGAACCGCCGGTTTTGCAGGAAGATCGAGCGTGACTGCGCGTAACTGTCAGCACTCTCATAGAGGATCGCATCAATCGTCTCGGTGAACCTATCGCGCTTGGACAGCCCTGCGGCCACCCCGGCCCCTGTGCCGATCAGGCTCTCGGGGGCTTCGACGATATAGCTGAGCGGATTGGTAAAGAGATCAACGGCAATGCCCCAGGTGTCCCGTTCAGTCGACGGGCCCAAGAGCGGCAGCTCCACATAGGCCCCCTCGCGCGCGCCCCAGACATGCAGGGTCTGACCGAAATCGGTATTTGTGCCCGCAGGCATCCCCATCTCGCTCGCCGGATCAAAGAATCCCCCAAGGCCAAAGGTGGTGTTGACCACCAGCCGCGCGGTATCGTGAATTGCGCCCCGCATATTGAGCTGTAGCACATTGTTCACGATGTCGCTCGGCAAGGACAGATTCGTTGAAAACCGCCCAATGATGGTTTCAATATCGTCGGGAATAGCGGCACTATAGCCCTTGGCCACCGGGCGAACCAGGGATCTGTCCAGACCACGGTTGAACTGATGCACCCCCCGGTTCTGCGACTCGTAGGGATCGAACACCCCTTGTGTGGTCTCCGACGGATCAGGTCTCGCGCAGGCGGCCATCAAGGAAAGACCCACCAACGCGGTGACGCGCAGTGCAGGTCCGGAAGCGGAATTGAAACGTGACAGCAACAATGGAATATCCGTTATTATACGAGTCAGAGATTTACATAAACCATAGCTTGAACAAACCCATCATCCCAACGCCCATGTTCACAATGCTGTGGCAGAATGGTGACAGAGCCTGTATGGCAGGATCAGAAACGCTTTGGATCAACAGAACACTTAAACGATGACGGCAGGACATTCGATTGGATAAGTTGAAATTAGAAGCAGGTCGCGAAGAATTGCGCATGGCTCGGCGCGAAAGTCGTGGTCTCTACTGGTTCGTGGGCATTTTCAGTTTTTTCGTGAATCTGCTGATGCTGACCGGACCCATCTACATGTTGCAGGTCTATGACCGCGTCCTGAGCAGCCGCTCTCTCGAAACACTGATCGCGCTCTCGGTTCTTGTGCTGTTTCTCTACACGATGATGGGATTGCTTGATTATGCCCGTGGTCGGGTCATGGGTCGGGTTGGCGCGCGGTTTCAGGCCCGCCTCGATCGGCGCGTGTTCGACGCGGTGATTCGCAAATCCGCGGTGCAGCCCGATGCCAATACCGCCACCGGCCTGCGCGACCTCGAATCCATCCAGCGTCTGATGACCTCGCCCGTGTTGCTGGCGATTTTCGACATGCCATGGGCTCCGTTCTTTCTGGCTGCGATCTGGGTGTTTCACCCTTGGCTCGGCATCCTTGCGCTGGTCGGGGGCGCGGGTCTGGTCTTGGTGACGATGATCAATCAGGTGGTGACCCGCCGCCCCACCGGACAGGCCAATACCGCAAGCGTCGAGGCCGAGGCGATTTCGCAGCAATTGCGCAACGAATCCGAGATGATACAAGCCATGGGCATGCGCGACGCCGCCTTTGACCGCTGGCAGGCCGTGCGCGGCCGGGCTCTCTCGACAGCCATTCAATCCGCGGATATCGGTGGCAGCTTTACCACGTCGACCAAGGCGCTGCGCCTGCTGCTGCAATCGGCGATGCTCGGTCTTGGGGCATGGCTCGTGCTGCGCGGAGAATTGACACCCGGCGCCATGATCGCAGGCTCGATCCTGATGGGGCGTGCGCTCGCCCCCATCGAGCAGGCCATCGGCCAATGGGCTCTGGTCCAACGCGCGATGAAAGGCTGGGACAGTCTCGCGGAACTCCTGGGCACCGTGGCACCTGAACAGCCCCGCACCCCCCTGCCCCGCCCGAAGGCGCGGCTTGAGGTGCAGCAACTGACCATGGTTCCCCCCGGCGAGAGCCTGGCCGTGCTGAAAACCCTGACGTTCAAGGTGGAACCCGGTCAGGCCGTCGGCGTGATCGGCCAGTCCGGCGCGGGCAAATCCACCCTGGCCCGCGCCATCACCGGCGTCTGGCGGCCTGCTGGCGGCAAGATCCGGCTCGAGGGTGCCACGCTTGACCAATATTCGCCGACCGTGCTTGGCCAATTGATTGGCTATCTGCCGCAGCGCGTGCAGCTCTTTGATGGCACCATAGCCGAGAATATCGCCCGGCTCGCCACCCAACCCGATGCCGCCAAAATCGTCGAGGCGGCGCGCAAGGCCGACGCCCATGAGATGATCCTCAAACTGCCCAATGGCTATGACACCCGCGTCAGCGCCAGCGGCGGACGGCTCTCGGGCGGGCAAATGCAGCGCATCGGCCTTGCCCGTGCGATGTATGGCGATCCCATGATCCTCGTTCTGGACGAGCCGAATTCCAATCTCGACAATGAGGGCAGCGAGGCGGTCAATGCCGCAATCCGCGGCTTCAAGGCCGAGGGCAAGGCAGTGATCGTCGTCGCTCACCGCCCCGCCGCAATCAAGGAATGCGACATGCTTCTGATGCTCGAAGGTGGTGTCATGCGCGCCTTTGGCCCTCGCGAAAAGGTCCTCAAGGAAGTGCTCCAGAACCATGAACAACTGACCAGTGCGACCAGTGCCGGAGGTGTGCAATGAGCGCCCCCGCCTCCGGTGCATGGTCCGCCCGCACACCGCTGATCATCGGGCTGATCGGGCTTATTCTTCTCGTGGGAGGATTCGGCACTTGGGCGGTCTTCACCCAGATTTCCGGCGCGATCATCGCACCGGGTCGCATCGAGGTCGATCAGAATCGTCAAGTCGTCCAGCATCCCGACGGCGGCGTGGTCTCCGCCATCGAGGTCAAGGAAGGCGACCGCGTCAGCGCCGGTCAGGTGCTCGTTCGCCTTGACCCCACCGACCTGCAATCCGAACTCTCGATCATCGAAAACCAGCTCGCCGAACTCATGGCCCGCCGAGGCCGTCTCGAGGCAGAGCGGGATGGGCGCGACACGCTCAAATTCGATCCGTTGCTGATCGAAATCTCTGCCCAGAACAGTGACGCCGACGATCTCATGGCCGGGCAAAAGACCCTCTTCGAGGCGCGCGCCCAGACCGTCGCAGCCGAGATTGACCAATTGCACAAACGCCGTAGCCAAATCACAAATCAGATCGACGGCATCGACGCGCAGCAAGTGGCGCTCTCACGTCAACTCGACCTGATCGAACTCGAGTTGACCGACCAGCAATCACTCTTGGATCGTGGCCTCGCACAGGCCAGTCGCGTCCTCAACCTGCAACGCGAACAGGCGCGGCTCAGCGGCACGATGGGCGATCTTGCCGCACAAAGAGCCGAGGCAGAGGGCCGCATCACCGAAATTGAGATCACCATCCTCAAACTCGGCACCGACCGGCGCGAAGAAGCGATCACCACCCTGCGCGATCTGCAATTCCGCGAGTTGGAATTGCGCGAACAGCGCCGCGCCCTGATCGAACAAATGGGACGGCTCGACATCCCGTCCCCGGTTTCGGGCGTGGTCTACAACCTTCAGGTCTTTGCCCTGCGCTCTGTGATCCGACCGGCTGATCCGGTCCTTTTCGTCGTGCCACAGGACCGCCCTTTGGTGATCAACGCCCGCGTGGACAGCATCCATGTCGACAAACTCTTTGTCGGGCAGGAAGTGACCCTGCGCTTCTCAGCACTCGATCAACGCACCACGCCAGAACTTTTCGGGCGTGTCACCCAGATTTCCGCCGATGCCTTCGAGGACGAGGCGACGCGCGCCAGCTATTACCGCGCTGAAATCGTGCTGAGCGAAGGCGAACAGGCCCGTCTGCCCGAGGGCACCGCCCTCATTCCCGGCATGCCAGTCGAGGCGTTTATCCGCACCGCCGACCGCACCCCCATCGCCTATCTGGTCAAGCCATTCACCGACTATCTGGCTAAGGCGTTTCGAGAGTAGAAGCGGCGTTGTGACGGAAGGGTTTGGCCTGAAGCGGACGTTGGACCTGTGCGATGAGCCGCGCGGTCGCTGGGCCGGGGACTAGCGATGCAACGGCGGCAACTGCCCCTTAATGCAAGCAACCTCCGTATGACTTCAAAGAGATGCACTACATCTCAAAATCGCTAGGCCGTCACGCCGAAGGCGTGCCGAGAAAAAGCGGCGCACCTTCGGTGCGACGGACGGCCCAGCGATCGCGCGGCGCCCTTCGGGCTTGATTCCGCGCGTAAGCGCTTGGGACCAATGTCCCCTTCAGGCCCAAAAGTCCCCCTCACCCCGCCCCGCCAAAACGAAACCCGCCGCGCAATTCAGACAGAGTCAGGATTTTCGATTTCCTTCCCCGCGCTCTGCGGCTAGCGTCGCCGCGACACATCCACAAGGGAGACAGAGAGATGAGCCAGTTCGAGAAGAAACTTGCCGAAATGGGCGTGACCCTGCCCAAAGCCCCGGCCCCTGCCGCAAATTACGTACCCTATGTTCTGGCGGGCGACATGCTCTTTGTCTCAGGCCAGATCGCCAAGGACGGCGACACTCTGCTGACCGGCAAACTCGGCGCTGATCTCGATATCCCCGCCGGGGCCGCGGCTGCCCGCGCCTGCGCGATTGCGCTTCTGGCTCAGGTCAAGGCGGCCTGCGGTGGCGATCTCGACCGCCTGGTGCGCGTCGTGAAACTCACCGGTTTCGTCAATTCCACCGCCGACTTCACCCAGCAGCCCGCCGTCATCAACGGGGCGTCCGATCTCATCGGCGAGGCGTTGGGAGAGACGGGTAAACACGCCCGCGCCGCTGTGTCCGCCCCGTCGCTGCCCTTTGGCGTCGCGGTGGAAATTGACGGGATATTCCAGATCAAATGAACGTCCTCCCCGACGCGTTCCGTCGCCTCCCTCTCGCCCATCGCGGGCTGCATGATCTGACCCAAGGCCGCCCCGAGAATTCCCGCGCAGGCCTCACGGCGGCCATCGCCGCAGGCTACGGGATCGAGATCGACCTGCAACTCAGTCGCGACAATCAGGCGATGGTGTTTCACGACTACGACCTTGGCCGCCTCACCGCTGCCAAAGGCCCCATTCGCCAACGCGACGCCGCTGATCTGGCGCAGATTGCGCTCTTGGGCGGCGACGAGGGCATTCCCGATCTGCCCGAAATCCTCAGCCTTGTCGCGGGTCGCGTGCCGCTGCTGATTGAACTCAAGGATCAGCACGGCCAGATGGGCGAGAGCTGCGGCACGCTCGAGGCCGCGACCGCCGCGGCCCTCACCCATTATGACGGTCCCGTCGCCGTCATGTCTTTCAACCCGCATATGGTGGCGCGGATGCTCTCGCTCGCCCCGGACGTTCCGCGCGGCATCGTCACCTGCGCCTATACGGCCAAAGATTGGCCGCTCCTGCCCGAGGCCGTCCGCACCCACCTGCGCGACATTCCCGATTATGACGCCACCCGCGCCTGCTTTGTCAGCCATGACATCGCCGATCTGGACAGAGCCCGCCTTGACGCTCTGCGCTCTGACGGCGCGACACTCCTTTGCTGGACCGTCCGCAGCCCGCAAGCCGAGGCAAAAGCCCGCAAACGTGCAGACAATATCACCTTTGAGCGCTACCTGCCGGATTTCCCCGCTTGAACCGCCTCCCGCGCAGTCCAGATAACCCAGCGGGCAATGGCAATCGGGGCAAGGGCAGTCACCGCAGATGACGAACGATCAAATCACCATCACCCTGCACAATCGCCTGTCCGACATTGGGCAGGCCGCATGGGACGCCTGCGCCTGCCCCGAGGCCGCAACCGGCAGGCCAGAGGATCCCTTCACCACCTATCGCTTTCTCGCGGCGTTGGAGGACAGTCACTCGGTCGGCACCGGCAGCGGGTGGCAACCCCATTACCTGAGCGCCGAACAGAACGGCCAAATCATCGCCTGCGCGCCGCTTTACCTGAAATCCCACTCTCAGGGCGAATATATCTTCGATCACAACTGGGCGCATGCCTACGAGCGCGCGGGCGGGCGCTACTATCCGAAGTTCCAGATCGCCGTGCCCTTCACCCCGGCCACAGGCCGCCGCCTGCTCACCCGTCCCGGATATGAGGATATAGGCCGGGCCGCGCTGATCGAGGGCGCGGTCGATGTGGCGACACGCAATGCGCTCTCCTCGCTGCACATCACCTTTTGCACCGGGCAAGAGGTCGAGACAGGTGCCGCCCATGGTCTCATGCCCCGCCGCACCCAGCAATATCACTGGCTCAATCGCGATTACGCCGATTTTGACAGCTTTCTCGCGGATCTGTCCTCTCGCAAACGCAAGGCGATCCGCAAGGAACGCTCCCGCGCCGCAGAGTTCGGCGGCGAGATCGTGACCCTTACCGGCGATCAGATCCAGCCCGAACACTGGGATGCGGTCTGGACCTTTTATCAGGATACCGGCGCGCGCAAATGGGGCACGCCCTATCTGACCCGCGCCTTTTTCAACCAGGCCCATGACACCCTGCGCGACGATATCCTGCTTGTCCTCGCCCTGCGCGACGGACAGCCCGTGGCTGGCGCCCTGAACTTCATCGGCGCATCGGCGCTTTATGGCCGCTACTGGGGCTGCATCGAGGATCACCCCTGCCTGCATTTTGAACTCTGTTATTACAAGGCGATCGAATTCGCCATTGAACAGGGCCTGCAAAGGGTAGAGGCTGGGGCACAAGGTGAACACAAACTGGCGCGCGGCTATCTGCCAGTGGCCACACATTCGCTGCACTGGCTGCGCGATCCGGGCTTTGCCGAGGCGGTCGCGCAGTATCTCAAGGCCGAACGTGCCGCCGTCGACGAGGATATCGACATCCTCACCAGCTATGGGCCCTTCCGCAAGACGACACAGGAGGATCACGAATGACCGAAAAACTCAGCGACACCGCCCGCAAGACCACCCTGGAGCCCTTGCTCGGGAATGGCTGGGCCATGACCGAGGGCCGCGACGCGATCCACAAAACCTATAAGTTTGGCGATTTTGTCGAGGCCATGGGCTTTATGACCCGCGCCGCCCTCTGGGCAGAGAAATGGAATCACCATCCCGAATGGTTCAATGTCTACAACCGGGTCGAGGTGACGCTCACCACCCATGATGTGAGCGGTCTCAGCAGCTTGGACGTGAAACTCGCCCGCAAATTCGATGGGTTGGCGGCGCAGACCTAAAACGAAAACGCCCCGGCACTTGGCCGGGGCGGATCACTTCGTGGTCCAGACAGGCCCCACTGCCCCGATCTCAATGCTTGCGCAACTTCCGGATTGCCTCCAGTTCCGAGGCACTGATCCCGGTATTGCGTGTGATGGCATCGGGCTTTTGCCCAAACCGCGCCATGTCGATGGCCTGCTCGATCATACGGTCACTCACCAGCCAGTCGAAATCACGGCGCATCTCGTCCATGCGATCCGCGATGCTGACCAAGGACGCCTCTTCTCCCAGCCCAAGCCGGGTCCCCAAACGTCGGGCGATATGCTCGATCTCAGCCTCGCTCAGCCGCAGCACCTGGCCGCTCAAATGCGCCACCATCCGCGCCATCCGGAGCGACACGGCAAGCAAGAGCGGCAGCGCGATCATGCAAAGCACCGTCAGCGCGTAGAGGGTAATCTCAAAATTAGTCATGTCTGCCCTCGTCTCAGCGCATCATCGCGCTGTAATCCTGAAAAATACTGTCGGCGATGCGCTTGGCATCCACCGGATAGTTGCCATTGGCGACCGCGTCCTTGATCCGCGAGACGCGTTCGGCATCAAACGGCGGGCCTTGGTCGACCATGCGCTCGATCACTCCGATCGAGGCAGACGTGCTGAGCTTGACGGAATCCACGGAACTCACAGGCTGATGCGCTCGCGTGCCGCTGGCACCGCCCGGCGCGCTCTCGGTCGAAACCGGCATCAGCCGCGGTCGCGCGGCGTGGGAAGAGTTGACTGAATCGACCATTGGATCTCTCCGGTGGGACGCCATCAGGGCGCGGTTCTTATAGTCAAGAACGGCGGGGGTTCAGCGGATGTTAGGCCGAACTGTCACTTTGTTGCGCCCCGTCACCGTCACATGCACCACGTCACCGCTCCCGGCATTGGTCACACGGATTGCCTGCCCCACCTGTCCGGCCTCAAGCGCGACACCGGCCGCCTCGATCCGAATGCCGCCCATAGCCGTGACAATGGTCACGGGACCGCCCTCCTCCACCTGCCAGTCATGCTCCAGATGCCGCACCAAGAGAGGTTGCCCGCCACCCAGATTGCTCTTGAGGCGGCGACCGATCGCCGTTTCAGCGGCCTCCACCAGATCACCCTGACCCTTTGTGGCGATCTCGGCCTCGCGCAGATGCTCTGCCCGCAACACTGTGCCGCGTGGCAGGCTCTCGGCCAGCACCAGCGCGGCCCGCTGCTCCCTGGCGCCAGAGGCACCCGGTAAACGCGGCGCGGCCTCGCCACCCTCAATGCGGATCACGCGCGTCCAACCGCCCGGCCCGTCACAGCTCAGGCTCACCGCCTGCCAGCCACCCTGATGCGGTGCAATCTTTGGCGCAACCGGACAGGGGGGATAGGCGCGATGCGCCGACAGCACCGGCCGCCCCCCCTGCCCAGCCGCCGTCAGCGCCTGCTCGACAAGCACCCGAACCTCGCGCCCGTCCAAGGCCATAGCCGCCATCGGCACGAGACACGCCACAGCCAACCCAAATCCGATCCGGATCATAGGCCCGCCTCGACGAAATAGACCCGCAAACCATTGAAACTCGCCAGCGCGCGGCTTGGGTCCAGCGGACGCAGCGTGGTCCGGCTCTTGTCCAGCGCAACCACTTCCAAGAGACCAAAGCCATCATTAGGATCATCCACAAACGCAAGGCTGGCCCGCGTCAGGCCATGACGCCGCCCCAGCGGCACGCTCAGCCCGTCAGACCCGAGTGCCAGACGCGCCTCGGCGGGCTGACAGACCAGACCATCGAGCATCGCGCGCACCTCCTGCAACACGCCAGCGGTGAGATCCGCCTCGGCACTGCTGCGGTTCTGCCCCGAAACAAGACCCGCGACCCCACCGCGCGGCACCGCCGCCTGACGCTCAATCCGGCGTCGCACACCATTGCCATCCGGCCCGATCACCGCCACCTCCAGCGCCAGACGCAGCGTCTTGCCCTGTCGCTCCACAGTGATGCTCTGGTTCATCCGATGATCCCCCGCAGCAGGCAGCGATTGACCGCGCGTGAGCGTGTTATAATCCAGCGCCGCCGCCACAGGTGCCGTGGACATCGGCGCGATCCGCTCCAGATCCGTGTCGGGATGCGCGCGCAGCAGCTCCATCAGATCGCGCGCCAATCCCTCCGCCAAGGGCTCAGCCCAGGCCGAGGCCTCAGGCGTCACCCGGATTTGCGGCCGCGTTGCGCTGACTGTCATGCGCCGGCGCGACGCACAGGCCCCGACCGGCATCGGCCCGACCTCCGCCGAGACCCGCACTACCCATTGCCCGTCCTGAAGGGCCGCAGATAGAATCCGATGCGTCAGGATGCGGCCCGTCGGGCGCAAGATCGTCAGATCGGCCGTGATCCGGCCCTTGTCCATGGCGGTATGTCCCTTCAGACTTGCGCCCCCTGCGAGGGCCGCCGAGACCAGCGCCTCGCCAATCGCGCGGCGACGGGCGGCATCCTGATCAGCGGCAGAGGCGACATAGGCCCGCCCCTCCGCCTCGACCCAAAGTGTCGCGTCCTTCGCCTCTGCCGCCGTACAGAACACGGCTCCCAACAGGACCAGAAACCAGAACTGCAAACGTGTCACATGCCCCCACATGGCTCAGCCTCGCTGACCCACGGCGCGCAGGATATAGCTGACCGTATCGGGATCGAGCGCCATCACCACTTCAAAGGAATCGTCGCCTTTGGGCGTGATCCGCAGCGTGCGCGCGCCCCGGATTTCACCGGCCACCAGCCCGCGCACGGTATCGCTGCGCAACACCTGATCGCGTAACGTGCTCTCGGAACTGATCTGGAGACCGTGAATCTGCTCGGTCAGATCGCGCATCGCCTCCAGCCGCGCGGCACGGATCGCCATCAGGCGGCGCTCGTTGATCGACGTGCCCGGCTGGGTCGAGACCTGCGACAGGCCCAGCCCGGTGAATTGCACCGCTCGGGGTGCCGTGCCTGCGGCGCTGACCGGCGCACCTGACAGATCGTCCTTGAGTTGCGCCACCGCTTGGGTGCGCGCACTGGCATCGTCCGGCAGGGCATCGACCGCGCGCGAGGGGGCCATGCAGGCCCCAAGCGGCAACAGTGCCAGCGGCAACAGAATGGAACAGAGCATCTTGGGCGACATGGGGAACCTCTTTCGACAGGGCCGGACGGGCCGGGTTTTCATCCCTTTGCGTGCAAGGCTCGTGCCACCCCTGAAACCACCTGTCTCGCGCCCGCTCTAACCGCGCGATTTGGCACGCGATTTGCACCGATCCCTGCGATGCGACGCAACACAAGGATCACCCAATGGCCACGCTGAGCCGTGCCTCACACCGCCCGAATTTCGGGGCTGGCCTGCTGCCCGTGGGGATTCTCGCCATCGTGGCGATGATGGTGCTGCCGCTGCCCTTGGCACTTCTGGATATCTTCTTTGTTTTCAACATCCTGCTCTCGCTCTTGGTGCTGATGGTCTCGCTCTACAGCTACCGCCCACTGGATTTCTCGTCCTTTCCCTCGGTCCTTTTGATCGCCACCGTGTTCCGCCTCGCGCTCAACGTGGCCTCGACCCGTATCGTTCTGACCTCCGGGCACGAGGGCAGCGGGGCTGCGGGCAAGGTGATCGAAGCCTTTGGCAATTTCGTGATCGCAGGCAATTTCGCCGTTGGTCTGGTGGTCTTTGTCATTCTCGTGATCATCAACCTCATGGTCATCACCAAGGGGGCTGGCCGCGTGTCCGAGGTTTCGGCCCGCTTCACGCTCGACGCCATGCCTGGCAAACAGATGGCCATCGACGCCGATCTGAACGCGGGCCTCCTGACGCCTGAACAGGCCCGCGCCCGCCGCGCCGAAGTCGGCGAAGAGGCCGATTTCTACGGTGCGATGGACGGTGCCTCTAAATTCGTCAAGGGCGATGCGGTCGCCGGTATCCTGATCCTCGCCGCCAATATTCTGGGCGGCATCGTCATTGGCACGTCGCAACACGGGCTCTCCCTCGGGCAGGCGGCGGAAACCTATGTGCTTTTGTCCATCGGGGACGGCCTTGTGGCTCAGATCCCCTCGCTCTTGCTCTCCATCGCCACGGCTGTGATCGTCACCCGCGTGGCCTCGACGCAGGACATGGCGGGCCATATCGGCACCCAGATCGGCATGCACCGGGCATGGCTGCCAGTGGCGGCGGTCATGGCCATCATGGGTCTCATTCCCGGCATGCCCAACCTGCTCTTCATCGTGGCAGCTCTCGCAGCGGGCGGCGTGGCCTGGGTCACTCGCCATCAGCGCGCCCCCGGCGAGACCGCCGCACCCGCTCCCGCACTGGGCGCACCGCCCCGGCGTGCCGCTTTGCCCGCCCCAAGCGGCGCAGGCGCGGGCCAGCCGGGCACACGCCCCGACACCAGCGGTGCCATCACCGCCGAAGACGTCACGGATTACGCTCCCATCACCATCCAGATCGGCTTTGGCCTCATTCCCCTGATCGAAGAGGGCGCAGGCGGCGCGCTCGTGTCGCGCATCACCGGCATCCGGCGCGAGGTCTCGACCGCGATGGGCTTTGTCATCCCCGGCGTCCGCATCCGTGACGACATGAGCCTGCCCGCCAACGCCTACCGCATCCGCATCCGTCAGGCCATCGTGGCCGAGGATCTCGCCTATCCTGACCGCAAGCTGGCGCTGCCCGGCAGCGGCACCACCCGCAAACTGCGCGGGATCGAGGTCAAAGACCCCTCCTTCGGCATGGATGCGGTCTGGATTCAACCGCATCAACAGACCGAGGCAGAGGCGGATGATTACGTTGTGGTCGAACCGGCCTCCGTGGTCGCCACCCATCTCAGCCAGATGCTCTATGCCCATGCCGCCGACCTCTTGGGCGCGGATGATGTGCAGGGTCTCTTGGACAATCTCGAACGCTCCGCGCCCACGCTGGTCGAATCCATGGTGCCGAAACTCGTGCCGCTGCATGTGCTCACCGCCGTTCTGCGCGCGCTCTTGCGCGAACGCATGCCCATCGCCGACCTGCCCCGCATCCTCGAGGATCTCGCCGGCATGTCGGCCCGCCTCAGCGAACCACAGGACATGGCCGAGGCGCTGCGCCCCGCGCTCGCCCCGCAACTCCTGCAACAGATCGCGCCGCTCAAAGACAGCCTTTACCTCATTACCCTCGCCCCCGATCTTGAGGATCTGCTGACCCGCTCGCAACACGACACCGCCGGGTTGATCGTCGACCAGGGGCTGACCCGCCAGATTCTCGGCCAGTTGAACGAGGCCCAGGAATCGCTGGCCGGTCAGGGCCGTCAGGCCGTGGTCGTGGTCTCTGCCGCGCTGCGCCGCGCCTTTGCCGCCTTCCTGCGCACGCATGGTGTCGATGCCATCGTCATGGCTGTCTCCGAATTGCCCGACAACCGCCGCGTAGAAATTGCCGCCAGCATTGGCAGCGCCAGAGCCGCCCCGTCCCGGGCGGCAAGCTGAGGATATGACAGATGAGCACGATAACCTTTCGCGCCCGTGACAGTTTAACCGCCCTTGAACAGGTGCAGCGCCGGTTGGGACCGGATGCGCTGATCCTGTCGAACGACCTGATTGACGGACAGGTGGTGATCACCGCCAGCGATGACGCACCCGAGAGCTTCGCACGACCGACACCGCGCCTTCGGCCCGTCCCACAGACGGCTTCAGTCGATCTGCTGGTCGATGACCCGATCGAGCCGATCGTGCCGCCCGCCCCCGACGTCACAGCGACAGCCCCGCTGGTCGCAACCCGCCTGCCCAGCTTTCTCAGCCCCAATGCCCCGAACGCCTTTGACCGGATGCTGGGCGAGGCCAAGACCGCAGCGCCCGCGCTCCAGACACCCGACATCCCGACCCCGACCCCGCGTCTGCCCGATCCGCTGATCCTGCGCGACCGCCTGCTCAACACTCCACGGATCGTCCTCATGGGACCGGCCGGCGCAGGCAAATCGCAGGCGGCGCTGCAATTGGCCTTGATGCGATTGGCCCGCAAACCCGGCACAATCGTAGAATTCTGCTTTTGTGGCACAGGATCGCATAGCGACGGGGCCTTCTTGGCACAGAAATCGCATCTGCTGGGTATGGAAACCCTGTTTGACACCCCCGACACCCTCGCCGCCCCCCAAGGCGGCACCGTCCAGATCGTTGTGATCTCGGGACGCGGTGGCGATGGCCCGGCCCTTGGCCGCGCTGCGCTCTCGCTGCCCGAGGCGCGCGCCGCGCTGGTGATGCCGGGCGGTCTGCGCGCGGACCGGATCACGGCCCTGCACCGCCAATGGGCAGGCCTGACCGAGGCCGCGATCCTCACGGATATACAAGACGCGGCCCAGGACGCCGAGGATCGCGCCGCCCTCAACGCCGGTGGGCTCGTGCCGCTCTGGGCGTCTGCGCCCGACCAGCTGGTCGAGGGGCTGCGCGTGCTCGAGGATGCCGCCGCCCCCGAGCCTGCAAACATCCCCGACCCGATTGAAACCCCGAGCCCGTCCGTCCTTTTTCGCCGTCACGGCTCAGAGCCGGAGGCCCGGTCATGATCGCCCCGCAGAGCTATGCTGAACAACAACCCAATCCCAACCGACTGGTCGAGCAACACATGCCGCTGGTGCAGCGGTTGGCGTGGCACTTTCATGGCCGCGTGGGCCGCTTCATCGAAATCGACGATCTGCTTCAGGCGGGATATCTGGGGCTGATCGACGCCTCCCAACGCTATTCGGTCTGTGATGGGGTCAGCTTTGCGGCCTATGCCGCGATCCGTATTCGTGGCTCGATCATCGACCATCTGCGCCGCAACTCGAACCTCTGCCGCAACTCGATCACCATGCGCCAAAAGATCGAGGCCACCCGCCGCAAACTCTCGCAACAATTGGGCCGCGAACCCGACGTGCCTGAACTGGCCAAATCGCTGGAGATGTCCACCGCGACCTTTCAGGACTGGGAAAACCGGTTTCAGACCAATCAGTTGCAGTCGCTGGACGAGGTCTATACCGATCACTCGATCCTCTTCAGCGACAATGCCGCGACCCCCGAGGACGAGGTTGAGCATCTGCAACTCAAGGCGCTCTTGAAGAACGCGCTCGAAGATCTCCCCGAACGCTCGGCGCTCGTTCTGCAACTCTACTATGTCGAAGAACTCAACGTCTATGAAATTGCCGCAATCCTGGATGTGACCACCGGGCGGGTCTCGCAGATCAAAAAGGCCGCGATCAACCAGTTGCGCGATCTGATGCAGGCACGGCTCCACAGCCACGCGGCGGAATGATCCCACCGGGTCAAACCGCCAGACAGCAGGTCTGGCTCAACCCGTTTTCCGGGCCTCAGGGTCTGACAATTCCTCGGGCCAGAGGCCCAGCGCATCGCGCGTTTCGCCAAGGCTCAGACTTGGCCCGAGACGCGGATAGGGCCTGTGCGCATAACCCGCCGCCGCCAATGCCACACGGACCTCGGCGCGCTGCTCTGCGTCAAGCCGCGCAAGCGTCCGCGCGCAGGGATAGAGGCTCTCGACCGCCGCCCCATTGGCAAGGATGAGCGCCTGACGATCCAGCAAAATGCAATGATAGCCCAGCATCCCGATCAGATGAGCGCGGCGTATGCCTGGCATGCCGACAAATCCTGCGGCAGGGCCGGTCGTGGGTGCCGCCTCCCCGCCCTGATCCGGCAGCGGAAGCCGGTGCTGCGGCGACAGCTTGAGCGGTCGCATGGGATGGCCCGCGCCGAGCGCGCCCACCTCGAACCGGACCGGCGCGACACTGTTTGAGGTGGTCAAATCAAGATCCACCTCCTGCGCTCCAACCCAGATCACCACGCGCTCTTGCCCCGAAACATCCAGAACATGATCCCCCGCACCCAAAGACTGCACCTTGCTCTCACCCGTCGGGGTCAGGATTGAGGTGCCCGTGACAAATGACAGCGGGGCGTCGGCATCCAGCCGGTAACCGACGGGCGTCACGTCAACCACAAGCGCCATCATCCCGGGCGCATCGGGCACAACGTCGGGATAGAGAAACACGGTCTCGCCGCTCATGTCATTCCGAAGCATCAGCAGATCCCGGGCCTCACCCGTCCCTTCGAGAACCCCGAAGAGCGACAGCCCCGGCTGCGCGCGCCCGGACCCCAGCACGGTGTAACGCGCGCCATCCAGCACAACATGCGTTCCCACCCCAATGACCGGACCACGGTCCCACAGCACCCCTCGGTGCACACCGCCGATGTCATCCGTCGAGATCGTCGCTTGGGTTAGATATGGCTGCGCGCCCAATGGCACACCGTGATAAGTTTGATAGGCCACTTCATAGTCAGCCATGGCAGGTGCCTTTCCGTTGTTGAGGTGATCGCAGAGTGGTCAGAGCGCGACCGCAGCTCACGCTCTGCACGACGCCCAATCCGATCAACCAGAGGCGCTCGTCTGCCGGTCACCTCAGTTGTCAGAGTTCCATCCGTCAATCAGGTTTTGCAGATAATCGCCGGTCGAATTGAGCTGCGTGACGATCAATTCCATTTGTGTGAACTGGCCAAGATAGCGCGTGCGCACCTCCTCCGCCCGCAAATCCAACGCCTCGAGTGCGGTGGTCTCGGTGGCAATGGAAGAACTCAGAGAGCGCTCGCGCTGCTCCAACGCATTCCCATCGGCAAGAAAACCCGCGAGATAGGATTGCAAACTGCCGACCATACTGGGGGCAAAGTTGACCTCAGCCAGGTCCGTTTCGGCAGACACCGTCAGCGTGAGACCCCGCATCGGGCCTGATGGCACGCGATAAGTCCAGTCGCCATTCTCTTGCTCAGCGCCCAACAAGGTCACCCCCGACAGAGTGGCAATCCCAGTGGCCGGATCGCGCAACAAGGCAAAGCGACCGGCCTCCGACCTCGTCGCAGGCGTGCCGCTGATCCGCACCGTCTGCCCCGTCAGATCATCACGGATCAACGGATCGAGAAGCGACGGATTGGCCGTCAGAGCCTTGGTGAAACGGTCCGCATCAAGCGTGAGACTCCCATCGCGCTCGGTCTGAATACCGATATCCGCCAAATGCGTGCCCCGGTCCCCGAACCCCCGTGACAGGACCCGCTCAATCCCGCGCAGCACCCCATCGGCCAGACTGTCGCCCGCCAGATCACCCGCAACACCCGCCTCGCCAAATCCGCGCGCGGTCAGCGTTTTGACAAGGGTCTGCGTGGCATTGATGATATCGACGAAACTCTGCATCACCTCCAGCGAGCCTTCGGCATTGGGACGCGCCGACACACTGGCATCCACCGCCGTGGTCGCGTTCAGATTCACCGAGAGGCCGGGCAAGAGATCGTCGATCTGATTGCTGGCACGGGTCACGTTGATCCCATTGAAACTCAGTTGAGCATCCTGTGCGCTCTGCACTTGAATTGCACCCGGCCCGGCGCTGATATCAAAGCTGGCAAGCCCGGCATCCGCCCCCGCCGCGACACTCAAACGCAAGGCATTCTGTTCGCCAGTCTCGGATATGATCCCGAGCGAGAATGTGCCGTCCCCCACATCAATCACCCGCGCCGATACGCCCTCAAACGTGCTCAGCGCTTCGGCGATATCGGCCAGACTGCTGCCGGCCTGAAACGTCACGGTCTGCCCTGCGCGCGCACCGGCGGTGAACACCGGCGGGACATCGTCTGTCCACGCTCCGAAATCAACGGTCAGAACGCCCGCGCCGATCTCTGCCGCAGCGTCGGTAAAGCCGCCAAATTCCAGAACCTGCGCCTGCGCCAACTGCGTCACACCAATTTTCGCAGTCGTCAAATCAACCGCTGCCGGATCGCTGATCGTGGCCGATACCGCGCTGGTATCGCTACTGACCGTGCGCGGCGACAGGGTCCGCATGAGGTCCAAGGCTTCGGTCATCCGATCGGCCTGACCGCGCAACCGATCATAGCCCGACAAGCGCAGCTCGGCCCGGTCAATCCGGTCGGTGATCAACTCACGCCGCGGCGAAATCTCGGCCTGCGTCAGCGAGTCGGACAACTCCGCGATGTTGATGCCGGTGCCGCCTCGGTTCAGCGACGTCAGAATATCGTTTTCCATGATATACCCTCTTCGCCCCTGACAACGGCACAATGCAGCAGGCTGTTAGCCCTGCCGCCTCAATAGGTGATCTCGATCTCGATTCGGCGGTTCAACTCGCGGCCTTCAGGTGTGTCGTTGTCGCTGACCGGCATCGATTCACCCCGGCTTGTCGCCGTCAGGCGCTCGGGCTCGATCAACCCCGACCCAGAAAGCTCGCGCACCACTGCAGAGGCCCGCGCTGCGGCCAGCCCCCAATTGTCCTGATAGGTCGATCCACCGCCAAGCGGCACCGTATCGGTATGCCCGGTCACGACGATATTGCTCGCCTCACCCATCGCCGCAAAGGCCAGTCGCGCCATCACATCGCGCGCCTCTTCGGTCAAGTCCGCCCCGCCGGATGGAAAGGCTCCGCCAGCCCCGACTGTGATGATCACCTTGTCTTCGCGCTGCTCGACCGTCACCAGCCCCTCGCCGATTTCCTGCCGCAAGGCGACCTGCAATTGCGCATCGGCAAGAGCGGCGCTGCGTTCGGCCTTGCCTGCTTCCGCTTGAGTGTCGGCCTCTTTCTGCGCGGCCTCTGCCATCTGCGGCAATGCCTCGGCCAATCCCTGCAACATCACATCCGAGGTGGATTGCCCCGTGGCCTCTGCGGCCTGCTGCAATGCCTCGGCCGCCTCGGTCAACTGCGACGGCAGGCTCTCGTCATCGGCCGCCTCAAAGCTCATCACCACCGTGCCATCACGGGTCTCGACCTTGACCTTCCCCTGGTGCAATGCCTCTTGCAGCGCTTGCGCCAATTCTGTCGCCTCGGCCTGACCCGGATCGTCAGCGCCCTCGCCTTCGGCAGACCCCTTGCCCTGCTCCTCCGTCACCGGACGGTCGATTTCGGGGTTCTCGGTCTCGGTCGTGTCCTGCGTCATCTGCTCTGTCACCGACATTTCCGGCGACGGGCTGAACGACAGATCAAGGATCGCCGTGCCCTTGGGCTGCTCCATCACCGGCACCTGCCGCTGCACGCCAAAGGCCATGCTCAGCGATCCCGCCACCATTTTGAACTTGGGCTGGTTGAACTCGGCAAAGGACAGGATCAGAACGAAAAACGCCATCAGAAGCGTGGCGATATCGGCAAAGGTCGCCATCCACGCAGGCGCACCCTTGGGCGGGCATTTCGGACAGTCATCGGGCGGAGTTTCGATGGGAACTGGCAGGGGGATGGGTTTACGCGCCATGGGTCACACCGCCTCAGGCTGCCAACAACTTGAGCTGCATCTTGGGCGGCATCACCGCAACCATCTGCTCTTGCACATTTCGCCCGGATTCGCCACGCGCGATATTGCGCAACCCCGCCAGAACCATGTCGCGATAGGCGGCTTCACTCTCGGTGTATCCTTCGAGTTTCGACAGAACCGGGCCAACCATGACATTGGCGATAAACGCCCCGTAAAGCGTGGTCAAAAGCGCCACCGCCATGGCAGGGCCGATCGCTTTGGGGTCGGCCATGTTGCCCAACATCTGCACCAGACCAATGAGCGTGCCGATCATGCCCATCGCCGGGGCAATGTCGATCCAGCCGCGCAGCGCCTCATGCACCTCGCCATGACGCACCTTCATCGCCTTGATCTCTTCCGACAATTGCTTGACCAACTTCGACTCGTCCGCGCCATCGACCAGCATTTGCAGACCCTTGGAAAAGAACTTGTCCGGCACTTCCTGATTTTCAAGCGCCATCAACCCGCTCTTGCGCGCGACATCCGACAGCTCGACCATCTTGGTGATCAGCTCCTCTTTGCTCGGCGCCTTGGGCATGAACGCCTTGCCCATCGCACCAAAGCTGCGCAGGAAAACCGGCATGGTGCATTTATACATGACCGCAAAGAACGTCCCGCCAAACACGATCAGAACCGAGGCGATATCTATGAACGGCCCCAGACCACCCGCCGCCAGCATCGAGCCAATCACCATTCCCACCGCACCGATCAATCCGATGAGCGAAGCAATATCCATTGGCGGGACTCCCTGAGCAAGCGTGGCGACCGGCAACATACCGGGCCTCGGCAGGGATGGGGCAAGAACCATACCAAGCCAAATACGATTGCGAGAAAAGTATTATATCATTTTAAATCATATGCTTATAAGAATTTACTAGAATTCCTGCTAAACATTCTCCGGGGCCGCCGTTGCTCTTGTCAAGCGCTGGGCAGCGTACACCCATCTAGCGCTGGCAAACGTAACAAGCCAAGTCAGGAGACTGAACATGACCACAATTAATACCAACATCAGCGCGATCACTGCACAAGCGAACATGAGCCGCGTCAACGACGATATGAATGCCGCGATGAGCCGCCTGTCCTCAGGCCTGCGCATCAACGCCGCCAAGGACGATGCCGCCGGCATGGCCATCGCGGAAAAGATGACTTCGCAGATCACCGGCCTCAATCAGGCGGTTCGGAACGCCACCGACGGCAAGAACCTGCTGGACACGACCGAGGGCGCACACTCGGAAGTCTCGAACATGCTCCAGCGTCTGCGCGAACTGGCCGTTCAGTCTGCGAACGATACCAACACTGCCTCCGACCGTTCCAACCTCGGCGCAGAAGCCAAGCAGCTTGTGACCGAAATCAACCGTGTCGCCAAAGACACCACCTTCAACGGTATGAACGTGCTCGACGGCTCCTTCTCGGGCAAGCAGTTCCAGATCGGTGCTGACTCGGGCCAGGTGCTCAACATCAGCGTGGACAGCGCCGCCGCCACCGATATCGGCGCGCATACGATGATGTCCGACGTGTCGCTCGCCGCAGGGGCCGGCACCACAGACACCGGCATCACAGCCGCATCGACCATCAACATCACTGGCTTTGCCGGTAGCGCCGAACTGACCACAACAGCCGGTCAATCGGCTCAGGAAATGGCCGCTGCCATCAATGACGTCAGCGCCTCGACCGGCGTCACGGCGTCCGCCGAGACCAACATGGAACTGTCGGGCTTCTCCGCTGCGGACACGGTCACCTTTGACGTCAACGGCGTGAACATCGGCACGATCGCAATCTCCGACACCGGCGACCTGCGCGGCATTGCCAATGCGATCAACAACCAGACTGGCCGGACTGGCGTCACCGCAACGATGGGCGATGACAATTCGACGATCAAACTGACCGACGCCACCGGCGCCGACATCCTGATCGAGGATTTCACAACCGGCACCGGCGCGACCACAATGGCCGCAACAGCGCTCAACTCCGACGGCACCGCAGCCGGCGCAACCGCTGGCGTCCATACGGCAACGCTCGACGACACCGACAATGACATGGCCGTCAGCGGTCAGGTCGCACTCAGCTCGACCAAGCAGTTCTCGGTCGGCACCGATGAGGTGACAGCAGGCGAAGTGTTCTTTGAAGGCGCAGCCAACACCTCCGAGCTCAGCTCGGTTGCCGAAATCGACCTGACCACCCAGACCGGTGCCGCCGACGCCCTCAAGGTGATTGACGTCGCTCTGCAAAAGGTCAGCCAGGCCCGGTCCGACCTCGGTGCCGTGTCCAACCGCCTCGACAGCACGATCTCGAACCTGACCAACATCACGGTCAACGTTCAAGCCGCGCGTTCGGGCGTCATGGATGCCGACTTTGCCAAGGAATCGTCCGAGATGGCGCGGTCGCAAATTCTGTCCCAGGCCAGCACCGCGATGCTCGCACAGGCCAACCAGTCGGCCGAAGGTGTGCTCTCGCTGCTCCGGTAAACGTCGAAATCTCGACAGTATCGAAAGAACCCCAACGCTATCGTTGGGGTTTTTTCAATTTAATCAAAGAGGGTTACGCGATTTTTCCGCCATTGCATCGACACGTCCGCCAGCGTCGAATTCCGAGTCTTCAGTCTAACGACAAGCCAGATAGGTATTTAAGCAAGAGATTGGAGAAAATACGATGAACATGCAAATTTCTCAGCGCACCGCCCAGACTCAGGGGCTTGTGATGACCGGCCACATGCAACAGGCGATTGCCCTGCTGCAACTGTCCAACACCGACCTGCAACGCTATATCGAGCAGGAAGCCGAGGAAAACCCCTTCATCGAAGTCGCCAGCTCCGAACGCGCCCTCCCCAGCCTGCCGCATTCCGGTGGCAAGGGCAATGACGGCGACGATGCCAGCGGCCGCATCGCAGATCACCCGCTCTCGCTCTATGCCCATGTCGCGGCGCAGTTCGACCTGATGTTCAACACCGCTCACGACCGCCACATCGCGGATCGCTTTCTCGAGGCGCTCGACGAAAACGGCTGGCTGGGCGAACCGCTGGAAGAGATCGCCTTTGCCTGCGCCCTCGACATGGACGAGGCCGAACATATGCTGCACGCGGTGCAAGCGGTCGAACCGACCGGCCTCTTTGCCCGCACTCTCGCGGAATGTCTGGCGCTTCAGGCCGAGGATCTGGGGCTGATGACACCCATTTTTCGCGCCGTTCTCAACAACCTGCCGCGCCTCGCCGCCGCTGATCTCACCGGATTGGCACGGGTCTGCGCCTGTTCGATGGACGATCTGCGCACCACGCTCAAACACCTCCGCAGCCTCAACCCGAAACCGGGGGCCGATTTCCTCATCGGTGATCTGATCGAGCGCGAGCCCGACCTGATCGTGACCCGAGCCGCGACCGGCTGGAGAGTTGATCTCAATCGCTCCACCCTGCCCGCCGTTCTGGTGAACGAGGCCAGCGCCGCCGCCGCCACTCAGGACAAACGCGCCCGTGACTATGTCGGCGAACGCCTTGGCGTCGCCCGCTGGCTGCGCCGCGCAGTCGAGCATCGCAACCAGACGGCCCTCGCGGTGGGTGCGGAAATCGTCCGCCGTCAGGCCGCCTTTCTGGAACATGGTCCGGCCCGCATCGCCCCGATGACACTGGCCGATGTGGCACAGGCCATCGGCGTTCACGAGAGCACCGTCAGCCGCGTGACCACCGGCATCCTGATGGTGACGCCACAGGGCACCATGGGGCTCAAGCGGTTCTTCAGCACGGCACTGGCCGGGGATGCCGATGGCGAAGGCGGGGCCTCTGCCGCCGCCGTCCGCTACCGCATCCAAAAGATGGTCGCCAATGAAGACCCCACCAATCCCCTCAGCGATGATGCCATCGCCCAGATGGTCAGCGCCGATGGTCCCGTCTTGGCGCGGCGCACCGTCGCGAAATACCGCGACATGATGCACATTCCCTCGTCGTTTCAGCGCAAACGGCAGGGCAAATTGAACGCAATGTAAAACGCGGCCGGGGCGTCAGCGCGCCTCGGCAAGATCAGGCCGCCCGGCGGCGTGAAAGAACCGCAGCTCCGGGGCCAGCGCGACCATCTGACGGTGCAGGTCTCGCTCTGACCGGGCCGCAATCACCCGCCAGAGACGGAAACCGCGCGCCATACGATCCACACGCACCAGCATCGGTGCCGCGCGCCAGAAATAGATGCAGATCAACGCCTGAAGCGCGCCCCCCGCCCCCCATCCCAACGGCACACAGAGCACCGACAGCGCCGCCCAGATGGCCAGAGGCGTCCAAAGTCGCATCTGAAGCATATAGAGCGGCGGCACGAGGCCCAGAACCGCGGGCTTCTGCGGTTGGGCATCATAAATATCGTCCGGCCCGATCATCACATCATAATTGCGCAACCGCGCTGCCAGCAATGGCTCGGGCAAGCGCGCGGCCGTATCGGGCCAAGGCATGGCCCGCCACCGTCCAAGGATTGCCGTGCGCGCCAGAACCGGCCAAACCTTTGCATCGCGTCGCATCCAGAGCACGCGCGGGCGCTCGGGGTGTTCCTTGAACCGGGCCAACAGATCCTTGGTCTGCCCGTCAACCGCATGGGTATCGACGCGCAGCAGAATGTCACCGGGCCGCAGCCCCAGCGCCTTGCCCTGCGGATTGGCCGACGCGAGCGCCAGCACGCCGGGCGCCTGATCTTGGCGCGGGATGTCTATGGGACTCATGCGCAGGCCATCCTATGGAAAGCCAAAGGGATTGGGCTCCACGCGCGCTTGCGGCTTCTTGCGCGATGGGGTCTTGGCGACGGATCTGGCCGGCGCGACACTGCTTTGCGCCGCAGATCTCGTCACCTCCGGGCGTTCCGCCAACATCCGGGTCATCGCCAGTTGCAGATCCGACAGCCCTTGGGCAAATGCCTCGCGTGTTTCCACATGACTGGCTTGCAGGGCCTCCGAGAGACTGCGCAGCATTTGCGGCGCGGCGGGATCTTCTGCCCCGTCGCTCGCCATTGCCTCGCCAAGACGCGCGGCCTCTTGCGTCAACACTGCCTCCAACCGGTCGATCCCGGCGGTCTGTGCCGCCTCAATCGCTGTCACGCTGTCCGACAATCCCTCCAGCGCGGTCATGTGCGCCTGCAATTCGCCGACAGATTTGGAAAATACCGTCAGCGCTTCGATCTGGGTGGCGGTCGCGGTGCGCATGTCCGACAGGGTGCGCAGATAGACCAGCCCCGCCAAGGCAACGCAGAGCACCGCAGCCGCCACGACGCCCAGCATCAGTGGCTTCATCCCCTTGGCAAACTTGTCCAGCCGCGCGGCGGCGGCCAAGGTATCGGACGACAGGCGCGCCACGTCCTCGGCGCTGTCATTCGCGGCAGTCGCCGCCTCAAGAGCCAATTGAATGCTGTGTTCCAGCTCGGCGGGTGTGGTGCTCATGCCGCGTTCCTTCGGGTGTTGCAGACGCCGGACGATCCGGCTTTCCCCTCACCGTGCAGAGTTCATGCCAAGTCACGCCCTAAAATCTCGGCTCAACAGGCCGTTGACTCAATCAGACCCCAACCCTCGATCGAGAACCCAGCATGCATAGCCAGACACTTATGACCGACACCTTTGTCCCCCGCACCGATAGTCAATCCCGTTGCGCCAGCCATGGGCATGTCTGTAGTGCCGAGGCTCCTTTCGCACAGGTCTCGATCGGATCACGCAGCTATGAAATCGCCGAGGCTCTGAGAGAAGGGGACCACCTCGCCTTTCGCACCCATGGCCAACAGGAATGGTGCGCCCTCGACCGGCGCGTGGCCGATGGCTGGGTCGCGATTGCCTCTGACATCCTCTTGCTCGACCCGGATGTTTTGTTCGACTTTCTCCATACCCACGCGGTGCGCGTCAGCACGACCCAGGAACCGCCTTATGATATGGAATTCGACACGCTCGGCATCAAATGGACAGCACGGCTCTTGCAGGACCGCGACGGCGAGGTCAGCTTTGGGGACGGCCTCTGGCATCACGCCCGTCTGGGCCTCAAGGCACCGTCTGACGGGCGCGCCCGCGCGATCATGGTCCTGCTGGCCGCCACGCCCGATGCCCGCCTCCGATTCGAACCGCATATCACACATTGGGCACACCGAATTGCTCAAGGTGTTCGGGTCATTCCGATCATGTGATCGCCATCAGACGATCCCGTTCAAAGGTGAAACTTTGTATCATATTTGCGTGATGCCTACTATGGGTTGTGGGTGCTGACAAAAGCACATCCAATCATAGTAGCAGAGCTATCTTTAGATAGTGCGTTACCTTTAGATATGGCGGCCCCTGCAAAAAACTCTGCTAAAAGATACGCAGCGAATGCACCTTGTTTTAGTAACCGTAAGAGACACATCATGAACCGTAGATTCTTTCTGACACTGGCCGCCCTGGGCCTGACACTAGCCCAATCCGTCGCGACCTATGCCGCAGACGACGCGGTCATCCTGACCGTCAACGACCTGCGCAGCGGACAGACCACCACCTTCACCGACGCAGAGCTACTCGCCCTGCCGCAACAGAGCTTCGAGACCACGACGATTTGGACCGACACGACGCCCAAATCATTCTCCGGCCCCGCGCTCATGGCGGTGCTAAAGGCCGCCGGCAGCGCGCCCGGCACCCTGCGCATCCACGCGATCAACGACTATAACGTCACCTTCCCCGAGGAACGGCTGGAAGATACCGTGCCGATCCTCGCCAACCGGATCGACGGTGCCCCCTTCCCGCTGCGTGAAAAAGGTCCGCTCTGGCTGGTGTTCCCCTACGACATCGACACCCGCTTCCAGAGCGAAGAGTATTTCACCCTGAGCGTGTGGCAACTCAAGCAGATCGACATTCTCGCTGAGTGATCCGTGATACACGCCCCCTCCAACGGCACCGGCCCCGACAGGGTCTTCAACACAACCAAGCGTCTTACGGCGCAGATCTTGCTGTTTCTGATGCTCATCTCCAGCATCGCGCTGCTGGTCAGCGCGATGGCGTTTCAACAGCGTCTGGATGCGATCCGTTCGGCCAATACCGACAACGGCGGTTGGGTGGTGGCGCAGTTGGAGGTGGATCACCTCGGCCTGATGCAAAAACTGGACGATGCCGTCCTTGACCTTCGCCCCCAGATCAACGCGCCGCTGACTCCGGAAAACCTGGCTCAGGTCAAACGCGAGTTCGACATCTTCTACAGCCGGATCGACATCTTCACCTCGACCCTGCAACGTATGAAGGCCTCCGAGGCGCTGCTCGCGCAGGTGGATCGCCTCAGAATCACCCGCGAGCGGCTGGCCAACCGAATCGACACGATCACCGTCAGCGACCCACAGGCCCTCGACGCCTTTCGCGACGCGGTGCATCGCTCCTATCCGATGGTGCGCGACATCACCGTGGCCGGGCTTCAAGAAATCACCACCGAAACCACCCGCGTCCGCCAAGAAGAAAAGCGCCTCTTCGTCCGGTTCTTCGTGCAATCTCTGGTCCTGTTCGTCCTGATGGCGATCGGGGCGGTTCTGGCCGTGCGCCTCTGGCGCGAACTGGAACGGCGCACCGCCGAAACAGGCCGCATCGCAGCCATGCTCTCGACCGCCTTCAATTCGACCCTGAATGCGGTGATCGTGACTGATCCCCAGTCGCGCATCCTCTACAGCAACGCGCGCGCGCACCGCATTCTGGGCTACACGTCCGAAGAGCTCCGGACCATGCGTGCCGATGACATCGTGGTGCCGGGGGCGCATGATACCGCCGACCATGACAGCGTCGAGGATCTGATTGGCAAGGGATCAATGCTCGGGGCGTGTCGCAACGCGGTCGGGCGCGAAATCCCGGTCGAACTGTCGCTGGTCACGGACCATGACATTTCCGGCCAACCCATCATCATCATCTTCATCCGTGACGTCTCTGCCCAATTCGAGGCCGCCTCGAACCTCCGCGAGGCTCTGCAACAGGCCGAACAGGCGGCCCGCGCCAAGAGCATGTTCCTCGCCACCATGAGCCATGAAATGCGCACGCCGCTGCATGGGCTGATGGCCTCGCTCGGATTGATCGAAGAGGCGCAGATGTCCCCCGAAAACCGCGGCCTGCTGAAAACCGCCCGCGATTGCAGCGCGCGCGCGCTCGATCAGGTCGATGACGTGCTGGAACTGACCAGGCTGGGCGAGAGCACGGAAACACCCGTGCTCTTCGATCCGGCCCGCATTGCCGCCGACATCGTCGACGAATTGCAGCCACTGGCGTTGAAATCCAACAACCGGATCGAACTGATCACCCAAGGTGCCTTCGGCGCCCATCGCTTCGAGGGATTGCCAAGCGCCTTATCGCGCGCGCTCTACAATCTTGCGGGCAATGCGGTCAAATTCACCAAGAGCGGCGTCATCACCATCCGCCTCAGCCTTGCTGGACATGCCCCCGAAGACCTCAATCTTACGGTCGAGGTCGAGGACACCGGCGTCGGCATTGCGCCCGAAAACCAGAAACGCATCTTCGAGAGCTTCGAGACAGTTGGCCGCAGCGAAGTGAACTCCACCATGGGCACAGGGCTTGGGCTGCCCATTGCCCGACTGGCCATCGAGCGGCAGGGTGGCGCCCTGGACCTCGTCAGCACGCCCGACGTCGGGAGCCGCTTCTTCTTCACAATCCCGCTGCGCCTGTCGCAAGCCCCTGAAAAGGGGCTGACCCCACCGCCCTCCGACGCCCGGATTGAGATCCAAGACACACCGCGCCGCGTCCTTGTTGTCGATGACAACGACATCAATCTGACCCTGATGACCGAAATGGTGCGCCGCATGGGTCACCACCCCGAAACCGCCGTGAATGGCCAAGAGGCGGTGGACAAGGCGCAGGCCGAGGCTTTTGACGTGATCCTGATGGATTTTTCCATGCCGGTGATGGACGGGCCCACCGCTGCTGCGACGATCCGGAAATCTGGTGGTCCGTCTGCCCGGACGGTGATCATCGGCGTGACCGCCCTCATCGGCGCCCATACCGGCGAGGGGCAGGCGTCAGCGATGGACAATGTGCTGACCAAACCCGTCAGTCAGCAGCATCTGGCCCGCGCCATCCGCGACACCCGGCGCGATCACTCTCACGCAGAGTCCGCCAAAGAACCGGCAGAGCCCCCCCTAACGGAGAGCCGCGAATCCGCATCCGCCATGCAGGATCTGAGCGCGCTGGTGGGACCGGATACAGCCGTTCGATTGGTCCGCGCCACGCTCGGCGATGCAGAGCTGGCCTTCGCGGCGATGATCAATCCCGACCTGTCGCTCGACGACAAGGCCCAGATCATTCACAAGGCGGTTGGTTCAACCGGCTTCATCGGCTTGGAAGAGCTCACGGAAACACTCTCAGAGGCGGAAACCTTGGCCCGCGACGGGCGCGATCCCGCCCAGAGCGATCTGGTCGCTGCGGCCAAATCCCTTCTCCAAGAGTTTCGCACCGATTTCGCGCCTTACCTGAGCGCCCCAACGGACCGCGACAGCACCACGTCAGAGACTGTCTGACTCGAGACCCAGCTTTTGCATCCGGCTGATCAGCGTGGTCCGCTTCAGCCGCAGCATTTCAGCGGCGCGCGTGACCCGCCCGTGGCTCAGTTCCAGCGCCGATTGAATCACCTTGACCTCAACCCGCTGCAACATGGTCCGCAGATCGAGCGAGCCGTTCTCCGCCAACATGTCCTTGAGATCGGGTGTGCCCACCGGCACGGCCTCGACCGACGGTTCGGGCGCAATGGGGTCTTTGGACGGAAAGCTGAGGCGCGGCACCATGGCAACACGCGCCTCATCCTCGGTAATGGTCCGGTTGCGGAACAGGATCTGCGCGCGGTCATGGAAATTGCGCAGTTCACGCACATTGCCCGGCCAGTCATAGGCCATCAAAAGCGCCAGCGCGCCCGGCGTCAACTGAAGCGTGGCACCGCCCCGGTTGCTCTGCTCCATGGTGCGCAGGATCTGCGGAATGTCCTCGGCATGGTCGCAGAGCGCAGGCATGCACAGGCTGAACACCTCGATCCGAAACAACAGGTCCTCCCGGAACCGCTTTTCGACAACATCTTGGTGCAGGTCGCGGTGGGTTGCGCTCAGCAGGCGGAAATTCACGGCAATCGGCTCTCCGCCCCCCACCCGCTGAATGGTCTGGGTCTCCAGCGCGCGCAGCAGCTTGACCTGCACATGCAACGGGGTCTCGCCGATTTCGTCGAGAAAGAGGGTTCCGCCCTCGGCCTGCTCGATCAACCCGATCCGCCGATTGAGCGCCCCGGTGAACGATCCCTTTTCATGTCCAAAAAGTTCGGATTCCAAAAGATCAGCCGGAATGGCTCCGCAATTGACCGGAATCATCGGGCCAGTGCGACCCGACATAAGATGCAGCGCAGTCGCCACCACTTCCTTGCCCGCGCCCGTGGGGCCGGTGATCAAGACAGGGACATCGCTTGGGGCAATGATGTTGATCGTCTGCTTGACCCGCCGCATCATCGGCGAGTCGCCGACCAATAGCGCATCAAGCCGAAGATCAATCGGAAATTGCTCCGTGAGCGAAGACGCCGTCCAATAACTTGTCATACTATGCGACCTACTATCCCTTTGGTTACTAACCTTCCTAGCAGCATCTTGCGCACCCTCAGAGCGTGCAAAAGGACTCGGACAACACTCTAAAGATAGGGATTGGGTCGCGGATACGCGTAGTCGGGATCACTGACGGCGCTTTTGGCCGATTGGACGGTCCGGCATCCGTGGTAGCGCCCCCTCCGGCAGCGCCGAGTCGTCCCAATACTGCACGTCGCCCGCCAGCGTCACGAGCGGCGCGTTGCCCAAAAATCGTCGATCTTCGCGCACCAACGGCGCTTCGAGGCGCGGAGCCATGCGCGGCGGCAGGCTTGGTCCGGGCTGTGTACCGTCAGCGCGTACAAATTGTACATGCTGTACCCCTGCCTGCACCGGCTCGACCGGCCCAAGCCGCGCCAGAACCTTGCGCACCCGCCCCAGATAGGCGGCCCCCCGGTCCGGATCACGCGAATGATAATACCGCGTCGCCGCGTCCCAACTCCCTGTTTCTGAACGTAATTCACTCAGATAGCGGGCCGCATACTCCGTGTTCTGCGCTGGATCGATCATCTCTTCGAGATCGGCGAAATGATCCCCATGCCAGCGATAATTAAGCTGCATACACCCCACATCAAACTCCCGCACCCCACGATTCACCAACTGTCGCAGATGCGTCAGAGCCTCCTCTTTGCTTTGATAATAAAAGGCTTTTCCCCGTACGTTCGAGGTCCAGGCCCAGGCGCGCGCGCCCGACTTGCCCTGCGCACGCCCCGATTCCGTGCGCGCGATAGCGCTCAGCAATCCCTCCGGCAAACCATGCCGTTCCGACGCCTGCGCCGCAAGCGCCTCACAATTCACAGGGGTCGCGAAGGCGAAAACCGGCGCGCAAAGCAGGGCCAGGATCAAGGGTATAGCATGTCTCATGCCCCCACTTTGCAAGCGGTGGGCCAAGTCAGCCTAGACTGCTCCTGAACTTGGCGTGGCCAAAGAAAGCATCGCAGGTCATTGATTTACCTTAGAAAATCAAACAGGCTTTGCTGCGTGATCCGTGCATATGTCTGTTGCGCGGCATCCCGTGTCAGCATTGATTGCTGCAACCGCGTGAGCGCATCCGCGAGATCCAGATCCTCGAGACCGGCAACCGCCCGGTCCATCGCCAGCTTGCGATTGTCGATCACATCTGATTGCCGCGCCGCATCCGCCGACAGCGCCCCCAACTGCGTGCGCTGGTCAATCAGGTGATCCGTGGCACTCTGGAGCCGGTCAATCACCGCATCCCGCGTCCGCCCACTCGGCACAATCGCCTGCGTCGCACCTTGGGCATCGCGGGCCGAGACCAAGACACCGCCAGGATCAGGTTGGCTGGCAACCCCTGAAACCGTGATATTCCCCTGTGCAGACAGGCTCAACCCGCCCGTATCCGGGTCAAGCGCAGCACTGATCCCGGTCGTTGCCGTCTGGGCGTTGATCGCCTCAACCGCCCAAGACAGAGCGCCTTGCGCTGCCTCATAGGTGATCGTGGCCCGGCCCAACGGCCCTTCAACGGTCATTGTCCATTCCGCCGGGGCGCGGCTCAACGCCGGTTCAAGGCTCAATTGGCCGTCGCCAGTGGCACTGGCGCGTGGCGCGGAACTGGCCGTGGCAAGAGTGCTAAGGAAATCGTCGATCACGGCGAAAACATCACCGTCCTCAGACCCCATGCGAAACACCGTATCACCGCTCAACCCGGTGGGAAGGCCAATGGATTCAGATACTTGCAGCCGGGATTGCCCGCCGTCACCCCGATAGATCACGCCGCCTGCCCCGTCTCGGAACGGATCGGCTTGCGTGCCGTAGCCGCCAAAGAGCGCGCGACCGCTCTCATCGCGGGCATTGGCCAGCCCAAGCAAACTCGCGCGCAGCGCCCGCACCTCAGTGCCAATGCTGTCCCGCTCTGTTGCGGTTGCCGTATCCGATGCCGCGCGCAGCGCCAGCTCTCCGACCCGGCGCATGAGATTGCCAGTCTCGCTCAGGACCGTGTCAGCCTGATCGAGCCGCGCCCCCGCCCGCTCGAGATTGGTCGAATAGCGCTCCAACGCCTGTTGTTGCTCTTGTGCCGCCGACAGGCGCAGAGCTCGCACGGGATCGGCTGAAGGTCGCGGATCGTTGACACCCGACGAAACCTGCGCTTGCAGATCGGAAATCCGGTCATTGACCTGCGACAGGTTGCGTGTGGTGACGTTGTGAAAAAAGGCTGTTCCGATGCTCATTCAATACCTCATATTGCTTGGAGCAGGGTGTCGAACAGCGCACGCGCCACCGACAAAACCTGCGCATTGGCCTGATAGGCCTGTTGCTGTTGCATCAGTTGTGCCGCCTCTGTATCCAGATCGACACCGCTCAGTTCGGATTCCGCGCGCGCAGCGCTTTCAAACTCGGCTTCGGCGGTGGCAGCACGGTTCTGGCTTGCTGTCACCTGCGCACCCGCCCGCTGTTGCAGACTGGCAAAGCTGCTGGCATAGCCTCCTTGCCCTGTCAGCCCGTCACGCTGGCGCAGATTGGCCAGCGCCTCGATGCTGCGCCCGTCACCGGCACCACCAGCGTTCGGCGATAGGACGTATCTATCGCCCGTGACCCGCCCGCCACCCAGTGTCACCTCCAGATCGCCGAACTGCGCAGTTCCCGCCGCATCAAGCGTGCGAGAGGCCAGATGTGCGCCACTATCGCGGTCAAAGAGCCCGACCAGACCCTTTGCGGCATCCAATACCCGTAGTTCACGCGTGCGCTCGGTCGCAGGCTCATCGCCGATCTGTCCGGCGAGGCGCAGCGCGCCTGTACCACCCATCACGACCAAGAGATCTTCATCTGGGATGCTGGCCAATCGCAGCACAGAGCCGCTTGTGCCTGCCTCGCTCTGCACGTCCAACACACGGTCATCGGTTGCTGTCAAACGCAGCGTTCCGTTCACCACCTCGGCGTTAAGACCAAGAGTGTCAAACCCCGCCGCCGCTGCGCCCGATTGGGCATCTATCATCATCTCTCCCGCATGGGCGCTGAAAGAGATTTCCACCCGGCCATAGGTCGTGTTGATATGACCTGTTCCCGGAAAGCTTGGCGGCAGCACAACTCCCCCAGCCGAGACACTGATCGAATGCTCCTGCCCGTTCAGCGTGACCGTAAAGCTGGACGGCAGATTGCCCGCGTCAAACGGCTGGCCGATCACGGTCGTGACCGGTGCATCCCCAACTCCCATACCGAACCGTGCGGCTTCGCCCGCGTCCGCAGGCAAGCGCAGTGCCGAACCATCCAGCGTGCCGCCTTGCGTCTCCAAGATAAGGCGGTTGCTTGCGTCAAAGCGTGCGGTAACCCGCCCTGCTTCGGGACCACTGACCACGGGCGCACCGCCACTCATGCGAATGGCATAGTCCTGCGACCCAAGGCTCACGCGCATCTGCGCCCCTTCGGGCGGCAGCGCGCTGAGAACCCCACCGGTGATCTGGCTGGCGGGTGCGGTGGCACGCAAATCAGCGGCCAGTGCGCTGGCCATCGCGGCGCCAGTGCCAAGCGCCGGATCGGCTTCGGCGGTCACACTGCGCCCATCTGCTCCGATGACGGTTATGCGCCGCAGACTAAAATCCCCCGGCCCTGGTTCCGCCGGGGTCAGGATCACTTGCGCACCCGCGGCACTGGTTTGCCGCGCGATGAGCCCATTGGCGAACCCATCCATCACAGCACTCTGCAAGACGCCATTCTCGGATACGCCAAAGGGCGCAGAACCACTCAGGCGCACCGTGCCCGAAATCCGCGCCGCATCCGGTCCGCCCGCACCCAGGCTCACTGAGCCCAGCGTCGCACCATCCGGCGCAAGCCGGGTCAGTGTAACAGGCTCCGTCCCGGAATGGGCGAGCCGTGAAATCGTGATATCGAGCCCATCGTCCTGCACCAGCACAAGACGGCTGCCATTCGGTGATAGCTCAGCCCGAATGCCTGTGGCACCGGACTGCGCATTGATCGCTGCCTGTAGTCCCGCAGGGCCAACGGCACCAAGGTCCGCCTCAATCGTGACTGGCGTGAGATTCTGTCCAGTCAAGCGCAGGGACAGCACACCGCTTGCCGGCAAGTCGACTGAGAGCCGCGTTTCAGCCTCGGCCTGCACCGGAAGACTATCAGCCAATTGGTCTGCAGCCCAGGCCGCATTGGCCCCATCCGGTAGACGCAGCGTGCTCGATTGTGTCGCACCATCATAGCTGATGACGGCGCCGGGCGTTTCCGTTGCGGGCGAGGCACCCGTCCAAGCGGCGATCCCGCCGACTTGCCCCATAAGGACCGTATAGTCGCCACTGACCGACTGACGCTCAAAGGTCAAACCTCCGTAGGGTGCTGCCCCCTCAAGGTAGTCGGCATTGTAGGAGGCATCAGGATAGAACCCATTCTCGGACGTCAACAAGGCTGCCGCTTCTGACGCGCTGAGCGGTGGACCCGAGAGCTGTCGGCCATCGCGGGTAAAAACCGAAAGAGTCGCGGCCGGGGCTGCATCCGCGACCACGACACCCACCATAGGGCCCAAATCGGTCGCGAGACTGGCAGAGGATGGCAGCGCCGCGGCGCGCGCCATCAAGGAGAGGGTGCCACCCGAGCCTTCCGCCAAAAACCCGAGGTCGCGCAGGCTTTGACCTGCGGCAGTCTCAACCGCACCTGAATTGAGAGCATTCGCCAGAGTGGTCGCATCAAGGCCGGCAGGCAGATCGAACACAACCTCGCCTTCTGGAAGGGTCAGGCTCAAGGTCTGCGGAGCCGCCCCCGACGGTAAAACCAAATCCATCGCTGCAAGACGCGGCTGAACTGACAAAGCCACGTCCGCGGTACCGGCCGGGATTACCCCAACGACACCAGCGCTCAAAAACTCGACCGGCTCGCCCGCTAAGACACCCGCCAAATCGGTTAGACCCGTGACGTTCGTGGTCAGGGCGGTCGCGTTCAGCGTCGCAGTGCCCTGATTGCCGGAAACCGCACTCACGGTCAGTGTGCCTGCGGCCGCAAGTCCTTGGGGATCAGTCAACACCATCATTATATGACGCGCCGAAGCGTCCTGCCGCGTCAGCGTTATCCGGTCACCATCGAACGGAACGCCACTCATCTCGATGCGCAGCCCCGGCAGGCTGAGGGTTTCAACACCTAGAGCCAATGTTGGTCCTGCCGCGTCGCGTGCCTGCCACTGACCCGTGGGCGCATCATGTACCAACGTCAATGGTCCTTGGGGCATCTGGGTTGCATCAGTGATGACCAACCGCGCAGAGCCAGTGCCAAGCATCAGCGCGCCGGACTCTGTTTCCCATCCCGAAAGAGAAAACAGCGCAGCCCCAGGTTCGCCCACCGGCGTCAGCCCTTGGGAATGCACCGCATTCATTTGCTCGGCCAAACGAGCAGCCCAATGATCGAGATCAGTCCCGGCTTGGGCAATGGTCCCCGCCGCATCGGCCAACCCACCCAGAACACCCCCACGCGCAATCGTTTGTACCTCGCGAGGGTTTGTATCGGCAGAGGTGACGATCAAACGTCCCTCGCTGCCGAGTTCCAGCCGACCGGCGCGACCCCGTTCAAGGATCAGCGGTCCGCTACCGTCCGCCCCAAGCCGCACCGTTGCGCGCCCTGCGTCATCCAGCGTGACATCCACTGCAACCAGTTCCGACAGATTGACGAGAAGCCGGTCGCGCTGATCCAACAGCGGATTACGTGCGCTCTCATCCGTGACCTGTGCCAACCGCTCTTGGACGTCGGATAGACTACTGAGGATGGTATTGACCCGGCCTACGGCCTGCTGTGTTTCGTCCTGCGCATTGCGCGCCAACACGTCAATCCCTTCTGCCAGGTCGGCAACTCCCCCGGCCAGAGCAGTGCCAGCACTCAGAACAGCTTGTCGCAGGCCCTGATCGTCCGGGGTCAACGACAGGCCATCGAGCGCATCAAAAAATCCGTCCAACAGATCCGGCAGCCCGCCATCCCCCGGCAACAGCCGATCTTCGAGCGCCTGCACATGGCTCAGTTGGGTTTGGGCCGCACCAAGTGCGCTTTGGGCATCGCGGCTGCGTGCGGCCACCAAACCGTCGAAGGCGCGGTGGATGTCCGCGACGTCAACGCCCGAACCATATCCAACCTCCTGCATCACCGCATCGCGACGGCGATAGCCTTCGGTATCAATATTGGCGATATTCTCGCCTGTCACACCAAGCGCCGTGCGGTATGCAAGTAGACCGCCGCGCCCGATATCCATCAGATCGACCATGATTTACTCCTGCGATCCACCCAAGTGGCCGGAAAACTGGCGGTAAATAGCCTCTGACAGGCCAAGACCCGCACGCCCCGCCCCCACCTCGGTCAATGTACTGTCCAGCAGGGATTGGGCGGTTTGGGTCGCCGAACTTTCCGTCAACGAGTCTCCAAACGACGCAGCGCGACCGGATTGTAGGATCTGGTTCAGAAAAAGTGCCTCGAACCCCTCAGCGGCCCCGCGCAAACGATCCTCTTGACGCGCGGCCTTGGCGGCGATCTTGCCGTCTGACAGGCTGGAAGTCTGACCAAGGTCAAAGGGCGTTGAAACCGGTGGCAGGGTCATCTTGGAATGCTCCTCAGATCACGATGAGTTCGGCGCGCAGGGCACCGGCCCGGTGCAATGCCTCGAGAATGGCCACCAGATCGGCCGCACTCGCCCCTACGGCGTTGATGGCATCGACAAGTGAGGCGAGCGAAACGCCCGGATCAAAGACGAAAGCGGGATTGTTTTCTTGCTCCACCGAGATCTCGGTATCCGGTGTCACCACCGCATTGCCTGGAACGACCACGCCACCATCCCGCCCATTGACGACAGTCGCCGCCTGATCGACGTTGAAATCCTCGTTCACCCGCACCGTCAGCGACCCATGCGACACCGCCGCAGGCGTCACCCGCACCATGCCACCGATCACGACCGTGCCCGTGCGCGCATTGACGATGACCTGTGCCGGAGGCGCGGCGGGATCGACCTCGATATCCTGCAAGAGGCCCATGAAGGGAACGCGCACCGACGGATCGGCAGGCGCACGCACCCGCACCGAGCTGCCGTCAAAGGCCACGGCCACACCCGCGCCAAACTGTGCATTGATTGCATCGGCGACGCCGCCCGCTGTCGAGAAATCCGGACGGTTCAGGTTCAGCACGAAATATTCGGTTTCCAGGAACGAGGTCTCGACCATCCGCTCGACTGAGGCGCCGCGCGGTACTCGGCCCACCGTGGGCACATTGACCACCACCGATGACCCGTCGCCACCCGCGACGCCCAGGCCGCCGACCACCAGATTGCCTTGGGCAATGGCGTAAACCTCGCCATCGGCCCCCATCAGAGGCGTCATCAACAACGTGCCACCTTGCAGGGACTTGGCCTTGCCCGCCGTCGACACGGTCACGTCCAAAACCTGACCGGGTTTGAGAAAAGGCGGCAGCTCCGCCGTGACCATCACCGCTGCTGCGTTCTTGGCGTCAAGGTCATTGACCTCCACCTCAAGACCGAGGCGCGAGATGATGGATTGCATGGACTGCCGCGTCAGCCCCGAGTTGCCATCGCCAGAGCCGTTCAGACCCACGACCAGACCGTAACCCACCAAGGGATTGGACCGCACTCCTGCCACATCTGCCAGATCCTTGAGGCGGTCGGCATGCGCCGCGCCAGGGATCAGAAAGATGAACAGGAGCAGGGCGCGCAGCATGTCCTCGACCCTCACAGCGGCGACACGGTTTCGAAGGCGCGGCGCAGCCAGCCTTGTTTGGCGGTGTCCGCGACATCGCCCGCGCCAACATATTTGATTTCGGCATGGGCGATCCGATCAGAGCGCACCACATTATCAGCCGAAATATCCGTCGGCCTGACAACGCCGCTCAACCGGACATATTCCTGGCCGTTGTTGAGCGTCAGCTTCTTCTGACCGACGATTTCCAGGTTACCACCCGGCAACACACGCACCACGGAGACCGATACTCGTCCGGTCAGCGAATTGGATTGGCTGGCATTGCCCCGGCCGGCATAGCTGCGCGTGGTACCGCCCGTCAGGCGCGTGTCATCAAAGCCAAAAGAGAAAACATCTGGCACATCCAACTCGAAATTGTCGGTCTTGCTGGACCCCGCAGCCTGCGACTTGGTCGCCGCAAAGCGTTCCGAGAATTCAACTGTCAGGATGTCGCCCACGGCACTGGCCCGCCGATCAGCGACGAACAGTCCCTTGGAATAGCCGGAATATATCGCGCCAGTCGGCATCAAGCGGGACTGCTGAACTTCTTCGACAGGGTAGACCGGCGCGTAAAGCTCGGATTCGGCCTCTTCGATCTGGGTGGAGCATCCAGCCAACGCGATCAGCGCAGCAGAAGTGCAGAAAAGACGGTGCATTACAGACCCTTTCAGAGGTTGTTGGCGAGATAGCTCATCATCTCGTCCGAGGCCGAGATAGAGCGAGAGTTGATTTCATAGGCACGCTGCGCTTCGATCATTTCGACCAGCTCCTGCACCACATTGACGTTTGAAGTTTCCAAGGCGCCCTGCACCAGCGCACCCATGCCGTTTTCCAGCGGTTTGCCCACATCCGGCGCGCCGCTCGCGGTGCTTTCGACCACAAAGTTCTCGCCCACCGGCTCCAGCCCGCGCGGATTGGCAAACTGGGCGAGCGAGAGCTGCCCCACTTCCTCTGCCTCGACGGCGTCAGGCAGGGTCACGCTGATGATACCATCGCGGGAAATACTGACGCTGGTGGCCTCTGCGGGGATCTGGATTTCGGGCTGGACGACATAGCCGCTCGACGTGGTCAGAACGCCATCGGCGTTCTGCGAGAAGGTGCCGTTCCGGGTATAACCGATGCGCCCATCGGGCATCAAAACCTGAAAGAACCCCTTGCCATCAATTGCCAGATCGAGCGCGTTGTCGGTCGTGGTCAAGCTGCCTTGGGTATACATCTTCTCGGTGCTGACCAATCGCACGCCAGTGCCAAGGGTGGTGGGTGCGGTCTGCGCTGTCGCTTCCGAGGTCTGTGCTCCAGCCGGACGCACCGTCTGATAGAGCAGCGTCTCGAAATTGGCGCGGTCCCGCTTGAACCCGGTTGTGTTGACGTTGGCCAGGTTGTTGGAAATCACCTGAATGCGGGCCTGCTGGGCATTGAGCCCGGTCTTGGCCACATGCATCACGTTCGAGGACATCGGCTCTGCCTTTCCTGAGGTCACTGTTGATCTCAGGCTGCAAGCCGCGTGCCAGCCCGCCCTGGGCTTACGGTCAATGCACAGACAATTTTAGAGCAGGGTGTAAACATTGGCTTTAGGGGACATTGGCCCTGAGCGATGAGCCGCGCGGTGCCCGCCCGTCGGGTGGGCACTGCACGGCAGTCGGCTGTCACTTTATGCTTGCCAAATACATCCGCGTTTTCAGTGTGTTGTGACGTCGCAAAAGCGCCCGCCCGGTGGGGCGGACGGGCGCTGCGCGGCGGCGCGTGCCGCGCCTTGATTCCGCGCTTTGGGCATTGGGGCAGACGGCAGCAACAGGCCAGCGGTAGCCTAATCTAGCCCTCAGGCGCCTGCATCATCCGCGCGCCGCCCTCATCCAGCTCACGCGCAGTCAACACCATCCGCATGCCCAACTCAAAATTGCGCTGCATCTGCATGGTCGACAGCAATTCCTCGACCGGGTTAACGTTGCTGCTCTCTAGAGTGCCCTGCAATATCTCGGCCCGCTGATCAGGTCGCGGCAAGACGCCCTCCACTGTCCGAATCTGCCCATCCTCACCCTTGGTCAGCGCAACATCATCGGGTGGGACCACAGTGGCCAGCACCCCGGCCAGCACTGCCTCACCCTCGGGATCATCGAGCGGCTGAATATAGATCTCGCCAATATCGGTGATGCGGATGGTGCGATAGGCGGGCACTTGAATGGGCGCCATATCTGGCCCTAGCATCGCATCGCCCGCACCATTGCGTAACGTGCCATCCATCTCTCGCCGAAGATCGCCACGGCGACTTAGCGCCGGATCGCCATTCTCAGGGGAGACATAAAAATAGCCCAGATCGGCAATCGCGACGTCCAACTCCTCATCGGTGCGATCCAATCGACCGGTTTCCTGTGAAAACCCGGCTGGCCCGGATTCGAGTTGAAACGCACGCGTAGTCAACCCCTCCATCATCTGCAGAAACCGCGCCCCGCCCTCGTTGGGCAGATCACGACGATAGCCAGGTACAGTCTGGTTGGCGAGGTTTTGTGCCTGCGCCACCTGACTGTCACGGTTCACCCCCAGAGCGTTGAGGGCTGTATAGATCATCCGGTCCATGACGATGCCCTGCGTTAGCTACGGATATTCAAGACCGTTTCGGCCAATGTCCCGTTGGTCTCAAGCGCCTTGGCCGAGGCCTGGTAATTCCGCTGCGCCATGATCAGATTGACCAACTGCTCGGTCAGGTCCACGTTCGATCGTTCCACCGATCCGGACCGGACCGCGCCAAAACCGCTCGTTCCCGGCACGCCCAAACGCGGCTCACCAGAGTCGCGCGAGGCAAGATAGGTCGCGCTCCCGATGCTTCCAAGCCCTTGAATATCAGAGAAATTCGCCACGGCAACTTGCCCCACGGCCAAAGAGCGCTCTGCCCCGAAACTCGCCCAGACCGTCCCGTCATCGCGCACTTCAACCGACGAGAGGTTGAGCCGCCGGCTACCATCCTGCGAGACCGCAATCGCGCCAAAGGCCTCATCGGACACGCGCGAGCCGCTCAGATCAATGCTAAGCGCCTGCGTGCCAAGCGCAAAATTCATTGCGCCAAGCCCGCCGGTCTGAATGCCGCCCGCATCAAAGGACAACGCTGCCAATGGGTCCGCAGGCGCAGCAGTGGCCCCATCGACCACAAGTTGCACCGTATAGGCCAATCCACCATCCAGCGCATCCGGCGCATCCGACATGACAAAGAACGCCTGGGCGGATACGGCCTGACCTTCGGCGTTGAGTACTGGGATCTGCGTGGTCGCGGCATAAGTGCTGGGATCAGCCGGATCAAACGCCGCAGCAGGAATGGCCGCCTGCGTTCCCAGACCGCCATTGTTGGACAGGGACAGGTTGAACGACAAATTGACCGCCGTGGTCGCCTGCGGCGTGCCTATTTGCTGCGGAATCTGCAGCCGTTCGGTCTGCGTTGTGGACAGCGTATCGCCGTTCTCGGTCGTCGGGAATACGGTCAGGAAATGTCCCGCTGCGTTGGTCACAAACCCGTCTCGGTTCATTCCAAATGCCCCGGCGCGGGTATAGCCGACATCGGCCCCTGCATCCGGCCCCGTGCGGACCTGAAAGAACCCCGGCCCTTGCAAGGAAAGATCCAGCACATTCCCGGTCGCCGTGAGCGAGCCCTGCTTGAAGTCCACCGCGACGCGGCTCACCTCGGTGCCCGAGCCGATCTGCGAGGCAGGGCGGCTATAGGGGCTGTTCGTATAGATATCGGCGAACTCCGCCCGACTGCCGTGAAACCCCAGGGTGCCCACGTTGGCGATGTTGTTCGAGGTCACGGAAATATCTGCCTGTGCGGCATTCAGCCCCGAAAGTGCAGTGTGAAAGCTCATTGGTTGTTCCTGTCTAGTCGTTAATGTTTCGATGTTCAGGCCTGATGTCAGGCGCGGTTTCCAATTTTTTGCCTTAGCGGATCGAGTTGATTTCCAGACTGCTGCGCAACCCATAGTCCTCAACCCGAAGGGTCATGTCCTGCCCGGACTCGGGCATCTGGACCCCGACCACCCGTGCATAGACAAAGGGTTCGGCGGCCGTGGCACCGTCCACTTCGATCGCCACCCGCACAGCGCTCCGCGTCTGAGCGATATCGGACGGCAGATCGTCCCAATCAAACCCCATCAGGCCAGCAGGCTGCGCGCCCATATCCTGACGATGCAATTCGACGCCCGTTTGCGCGTCAGAGTAGACCACGGTGACCGCGCTCGTGGCCTCTGGAAGGTCGGCAACCCCATGCACGCCGCCGGATGCATCAGGGCGCGCCAGCGTGCCCGGCACCAACACCTGCTGTCCCAAGAGCGACGACGCCGTGGCAATCCGATTACCGCCAATCTGGCTGCTGATTTCACCCAGCGTCGAATTCACGGTATCCAGACCAGCCACCGTCGAGAACTGCGCCATCTGCGCAAGAAACTCGCCGTTCTCCATTGGGGAAAACGGGTCTTGGTTTTGCAATTGCGCCGTCATCAGAGTCAGAAAATCCTGCTGCCCCAAATCACCGCTGCCGGTTCGTGTGGGGGCGGCGGCGGCGGCCGCTGCGGCGGTGAATGTGGCGCCTGCCCCGGTTGCTGAGTTTATGTCGGCCATCGCGGTGCTCCTTAGCCCTGACCCATCATGACCGTGCGCGCCATCAGCGTGCGCAGGGTCGAGACAGTCTCAAGTACGTTCTGATACTGGCGGCTGGCCTCAACCATTTCGACCATTTCCTCGTCAATATTGACCACGGATTCGTACACATACCCCTCAGCATCGGCCATTGGGTGATCGGGTCGATAGGCGCGCACTGGCTCGCGATCAAGCTGGACCACATCGCTCACGCGGGTGGTAGACAGGCCCTGCTGACCGGTTTGATCGGCGTAAACGGTCTCGAATACCGGGCGGAGCGGGCGATAGGCCTCGTCCTTGGTCGTGCTCACTGCCTGCGCATTCGCCATGTTCGAAGCGACGGTGTTGAGCCGCACCATCTGCGCCGACATGGCGGAGCTGGCAACGTCAAAGATATTTCGGATCATCATGGCTTATTCTCCTTTGATCGCTTGGCTCAGTCCTGAGATGCGCCGGTTAAGCAAAGTCAGGCTGGTCTGATAGCGCAGACTGTTTTCCGCGAATTCCATCTGCTCCACGGCCAATTCGACCGTATTGCCATCCAGGGACGGGTTGACCGGAACCCGGTAGCCTGCCTGCCCCGCAGTGGAACCGCTGGTCGCAAAATGTCGGGTGTCGCTCGTGGCCAACGCCCCACCACCAGTCTCCGCATTCAAAACCGATTGAAAGTCCATGTCGCGCGCTTTGAATCCTGGCGTCGCAGCATTTGCGATATTCGAAGCCAGCATCGCGCCACGCTGCTCGCGCAGCGTCAGGGCCGAGGAAAAGAGACTCAGGTGATCGCGAAACGCGTCGGTCATTGCGCGGGCTCCTCTTGAGACATGGTGCGCGGTTGGTCCGGTCCTTGCAGGGGCTCTTGCATCTCGGATGCCGGGGCCTTGCCCGCATCCCTGCAATTCCGGTGCCAACCGACCCGAACAAAAGGAAACCCGATGTCAGAGACCGCTTCCCGCCCCGCGTCACGCAAGCCGCTGACCCTGCCGCGTAGCTTTAGCCGTGTGTTGGGGCGCCTTTTGACCATGCCCGCCAACGAGAGCCTGCCACTGGCCTCTGCCGCCTATGCCCAGACGACGGAACCGATGCAGCGAATTCTGGCGATGCGCCTGCGCCTGCGGCTCTTGCAAGAGGCGCTAGATGCTCCGCGCAAACCCGCGCCGCCCATCAAGATCAAGCTCCCCCCCCTGCCGCTCCCAGAACCGGAGCCAGAACCCGAACCCGCTCCGCCCGCCAAACCAGCCAAGACCAGCAAACTTGTCAGTCTTGACCTGGCTGGCGGGGCGCTGAGCATGATGATGAGCGAATTAGGGAGCGCCGATGACGAGGCCGATGATTTTTTTGGCGACGATTGAGCGGCGCTACAGCACGCTATCTTTGGATAGAACGACTCTCTTTTGCCGATCCGCAAAAACCTTTGCGCGCTTTCCATCACGGCTTGATCATGGGATTGTGATTGTACTTTCAAGGCTGCCCGGAGATACGGAAGTGAAACAGTTGGCACCGCAAATCACCGTGAACAAGACGCATCAGTTTGGACAGGACACCAGTACCCCCCTCCATCTCCCCAGTGGATGGTGGCTTGCCCCAATGCTATTTCTCGGTATCGCGATGTGGTACTGGATCATTTCCGGATTTCTCTCAGTCTTGAACTGACGCTCCCTCCAGAGTTTGCGAACAGTTGCCGCCCGGTCGCCATGAGCGTCCGGGCACAACTTTTTATGGTCGAAGGCGCGATTATCCGATCCCAGATTTCCGCCTTTAGATCTGCCCGCAAGTCTGCGGGCGGGCATCTCGCGACAACTTTGCGCACCATATGGCAAACTCCGCCCCCGCACGCTCTTGCACTGCGAGCCGGGCCTTGGCCTCCAACCCATCCATGGACACCTCGCGCAGCGCGAGTGCGCCCGGCTCCTCAAATGCCGCCGCAAGCGTGAACCATAACGCGGCTGCTTCCATGCGTGGTGGATTTCGCAACTGCGCCTCGACCCGGCCAATCGCCGCAAACTGACCCGGAACACCAGCTTCGGCCTGCGTGCTCAGATCCGTGATCAACCGATCCGCCAGCTTGGTTCTGGCCGAGTCCGTCAGACGCTCAAGCATAAGATCGCTCAGTGCGATCGCACGAGCTTCACCTGCCAGCCGTGCGCGCCACGCCCAATAGGCCGCAGCTTGGTCATCCTGCGGTGTGCCTTGGCCTTTGGCCTGGAGCACAGCAAGATTGACCTGTGCTGCGCGATTTCCATTCTGGGCAAGGTCCACAAAAATTGCCGCCGCTGCCGCAAACTGCCCCGAGCGGGCCAACGTGACCGCCTGATCGAATCCAGACCCAGACTCGGCCTGGGCCATGACCCCGGCTACTGCGAACGCAGACGCAAACACCAAGCGACGCATCTATTTGCCCGCCATCATTACCAGCTGCAGATACATCACCCGCCTCCGGTCGCCCCCCGGGCGTTGTTCATAAACCACCAGACGATGCCGCTGCGTCTGGGTCATTTCGACCTCGATACTCACAGTGTCAGGCAGATGGATATCATGATTGGCCAAAAGGCCCTTTGGGTCGGCGAGCAGCGCCGTGCTGAACGCGCGGTCAATCCAGCTGCGCGCCAAGGCGCGACCAAGGATTTCGGGCAAATGTCGCTCGACGAGTGTGATGTCGCACAGGTTGGTGCTGCGGCGCACAAGCGGAAACTCGTCCGAAGTCCGGACGGGCGTCGCCTGTCCTGCCGCCTTGCGGAGCGTCCTGAACCTCGACAAAGCGCCCGCCAACCTGCCCGTTCCCTTAGATTCCATCTTGCCGATCCTGCGCTTGTCCGCGAACCGATGAACCGGCCCCTTTTGTCGACAACGGCGAAAAACCCGATCAGTTTAGAGGCGCTTGGCCCGATCCTTGCTTATCAACGAACATGACCGAACTTTCGCCTCGCACTCGGCTTCTCGCCTTTGTCTTGCCTGCAAGTCTCGGGCCAATTGTGCTAGGGCTGGCCAGTGTCTGGGTCATGCACCAGACGCCACGCCTGCCGGCCTTTCAAGATGAGAACGCCAAGGCCGAGGAGGTCACGCCAAAACCGGACAAACGCGTGTACCTGCCCCTCGACATCCCTGTCACGCTGTCTCTTCCCAACGGGGGCGGGACACTCACCATGAGTTTGGGGATCGCGTTGCGCGAGAAGGGCAGTCTCGCCCTCATGGCCCGTCTCAGCGATCGCCAGCAAGAGGCTCAGGCCGGGTTGGCTGCTGCTGTGCTGCACACTGCCGAGACGCTCGAACCGGACGCTGGATTGGACGACCTCCGTGTCGCCCTACCGGAGAGTCTCTTGGAGACTATGAATGCCCGACTGATCACAATGGGTGAAGAGCCCGCCATTCTCGAAGTTCTCATCCTCGCCTGGGCGCATGCGCCCTGATTGGCAGACTTCTTGCAACCCTGCTTCAGACACAAGCCACTGCAAAGGACACCCCATGATTGCCATGCGTCAGACTTTCATTCCCGCCCCCGGCACCGATCCGCACAAGGTCGGGGTCGAGCTTGTCCTTTGTGACGAAAACGGTCGGCCGCGTCGTCAGCACGTCTGGGGCTTATTGCGCCTGCTGCGCCGCCGCGGTTGAATCGGAACGCCAAGGCAACTGATGCTCGATCAGACGGCGGCGCGCTGCTGGTGCGCCAGCCGCACATGATGGCGCACGCGTCCCACAAAAACCACAGCGGCAAGGCCACAAATTGCCCAGCCAATCACCAGCGGCGATGGCATCAGCCGTGCGACACCCATGGCCCAGCTTGGTTGAAGGTAAAGCCCCGCGATCAACGCTCCAGCGAGTGTCAGGAACCAGCGCACCCGGTAGCAGGTGGCGCAGGGGCTAGCCTGTCCAATGCTCATCGCCCCGGCCCCACTTTTCGATCACAATTCAAATAGACCAGGTTGGCGCGCCCTTGCCCCGCCTTGCGTGCCGCTTGCGCGGACATGAGCTCGACCGCGCGGCGCACAACGTCCAGCGCTTCGGCCAGAAGGGCGATCCGCTCCTGTGCCCCGTCCTCTGCCAGTGCAGCGCCTCCTACAAGCGCAATCACGGCACAACGCAGGGCGTGATCCGCTCGCGAAACGGCCGCCAGATCGCATGTCTCGACCGCTGAGGTCAATCCCATCGTCAACTGGCGGATTTGATCACCCATAACGCTGTAGGTCATATGCTGCACCACATTCGTCATAGCGCCTGCGACCTGACCTGAGAGCCAATCTGCTCCCATGCGCCAAGAATGTCACCCATCGCGGCGGCAGCCTCGGTCAAACGGGCGTCTGTCTCGCCGCGCATGGCCTTGAGCACATGGAAGCGTGCGAATTCATAAAGTTGGAACAGATCGCCCGCCAGATCGCCACCGGCCTCGAAATCCAGACTGGATTGAAGGATGTAAATGGCCGTCAGCACGCGGTTGACGTGATCGGACGGCAGGGCCCGGTCCTCTTGCTGCGTCCGCGCCAGAACGACGAGCGAACGGTTGAGTTCCCGAAGGGTCACGAAAATAATGTCGTAGGGGTCTGTGACGGCCTCTTGCACGAGGGTCTCGGCCTGACGGTAACGGGAACGGGCGAAGGCGAAACTCATCGAAACTTCCTTTGACATGATTGCCGGGTCTGTACATGAAAACGGCAGATCGCGTCCGGGTGTTAGCTCCGGTGGTCATCCCACCGGAGGTTTCGTTTCACGCCGCAACAGAAGGGCTCGCAAAGGCCCCCGAGGCCAGTGCGCTGACGGCCACGACCATGCCAACTTCTCCACCCGAGAGAATGGCGATACCGCTCATGTCGCGCATGCCCGACAGCACGCCTTGCAACGGGCGCAGCATGACGAGCTGCTGTCCCAGCAGTTCATCCACCGGGATGGCGATACGTGTCTGGTTGCTGCTCACAACGACGTAAAGTCGCGCACCCTCTGCCATCTCTGAAGTCTCCGAGACCAGCGGATGCACCGGCACCAAAGCACCTTCGTCGATGTTGAGCATGCGGGTATGGCCAGAGGCGGAAACCGGTAACAGGCGGTCAGTCTGAAGTATGCGATGGATGGCATCAACCGGCAGCACATAGCGCACCTGCCCCACCCTGACGACCATGCCATCCAGTACAATCATATGCTGCGGCACGCGCAGATGGAACCGCACCCCGGCCCCGGCCGGCAGGCTGACACGGCGCAACGCGCCCTTCTTTCGGGCCATCTCATCGCCAAGTTCGGCATAGGCCGCAGCCACAGCTGGCTCAGGGCTGTTATCGGTCAATTCGACCCGTACGTGATCGCTCTCGGCCTCGACCGAGATGTGGAACCGCGTCGCCGGATACTCTCCGGCCAGCCGCAGATTGACCAATGTCTTGAGCGGTCCGCGCAGCTCTTCGATCAACATCTGATCAAGCATCGTGTCGCCACCCACATAGGTGACACTGGCGTCGACGCCGATCTTGCGCGCCCGCGTGGCCAAATAGGCCTTGAGCGGGCGCAACAGCACTTCGGCAGGGCGCGACCGTTGCGCCACGCTCTCTTGTTGCAAATGCGACAATTCCGCCGACAACTGCGCGCCGGATTCGCTGATCTCCTGAAGCCGCAGATTGTGCTGTTCCAGCCTGTCCCGCAGAACCGAGCGCACCCGTTGTTCCAGATCATCAATTCCCGCTGCGCGCAACGCGTCCATCACCTCCTGAACCAGATCGATTGACGCCAGATCCGCCAACTCATGTTCCAACTGCGCATGGCTCGCTGAGATCGCTCCCACCGCTTCGAGCAGGGCGAGGCTATCCTTGGTATCGTTGAGCGGGATCAGATCCATCGTGTCAGGTTCTGCCGCCTCCACCGCAGGAGCTTCGCTGACCCGCAGCGCCCGCGCCATGGCAAGGCGCGACCCCGATGGGTCCAACATCGCCAAACGCTCGATCATACGGTCTTCTTCCAATGACGAGGCGACGAGGAAATCAAACAGCGTCGCCTTGTCCAGAAAGACCGTGACATTGGTGATCATCCGCACAAGACCTGTGGTGATCCATTCCAGAAAACCCTGCGCCAGCGCGTCATCATCATTCAGGTCGGCGCGCAGCACGTAGAAATGTAGGCCCTCCTTGATGGCCTCATGTGCGGTCTTGACGCTCTCGGGTGACATCACCCGGTGGAATTCTGGCGGAAGACCCAACCGCGTCTCGATGGTTTTGGCGGTCATCACACCGCTGGCCACGAAACACGCGTTGGTGGCCTCCTCGAACATCTTTGCAATCCGCGAGGTATCCGGCGTGTCACCCTGATCCAAGGCGTCGAACACCAGTTCCATCGTATCGACAAAGCCGCGTCCCATCTGGAGCAGGATCACATCCGGCGTCTTGGCGTCCACGCGGACGCGCGCGAACAGGTCTATCAACGCCATCGTCAGTTGTGACGCTGTATCGATCCGGTAATTCAAACAGGCAAAATGCACCTGCCGCATCAAGGTCTCAAAGCCAGGAAACCAGCCGGCACCTGGCGCGGTCGCCCGCGCATCGAGCCCGAGGCGCAAACTTTGAAGCGTCTCAAAGATGTGATCGGCCGACCAAGCGCCCAAGAGCTGACTCGGCGCCATGAGATCATCGTCGAAAATCGTCGCGGGCAAACTGCGCTCGACGCTCACCAATTCCTCGTAAAGCGACAATTCGGCGACCCGGTATTCAAGGCCGGTGGACTGCTCTGAGAGACGTTGGGCGCTGTCCACCAAGCGAACAAACCCCCTCGGCGCAGCCAAATCAGCGATCCGTTCCGCCAGATCCCGACGCTCTGTCGCGCTACAGGGCGCCGCGCCATTCATCTGCATACCCTGATCGGCGATCAGAGGGTAGAGCGCGGCCATCGCCGTAAAGAATGCCTTGCCCTCGGCGACCGGATCACTCGGACCAGTGCCGGGTGTGACAGATGCTTCCCCTGTCTCAAAATCCTGATGATAGCGTGTGCGCAGCGCCTCAATCAGCTCTGTCGTGTCCGCGCGCGTGACCGAACCGGACGCACCAAAGGACGCCAGCTGATCGAGCCATGCTCCAAGATTCATCTGTCGCGCGGCATAGCAAAGATCATCCGCCTGCTTGCGTGCGGCAGCAGGGCTGCGATCCTCGACCCAGTTGGCGCAGAGCGAAGCCAGGGTGTCAAGCGTCTTGGCCGCCATCTCGGCGAAAATCTGTTGATACGCCGGATCAGGGCGCAAAACCTTACCATCCGTGACCTCAGCCACGGCTTGGGTCTGCGGCGTGGGCGCAGGAGAAGCCATCGCCTTTGGCTCTGGTTCTGCATGCCCTTTCGCCGGATTCTTAATCGCTTCCGCTTTCATTTCGGCGATCGGCTGTTCCGGTTTTTGGACCGCGTCCGCGTCTGGCGCGATCGCCTCGCCGTTCAACAACCGGTGCAAGGCCTTGCTCAGGTCACGCGTGAGCGCCGGGCTAATCGCCCCGGTGGCAAGGAAAGGCTCCAACTCAGCCAACCAATCGCCTAGGCGCAATTGTCCTGCAGCGTAGCAGAGATTGTCCGCCTGCTTCTTCGCAGCGGCGGGGCTTGCGCCCTCCGACCACGCCGCGACAAGGGCGTCCAGTGCGGCCAACGTCTTGACTGCCATATCCTTGAAAATCTGGTGATGCACCGGATCGGGGCTCAACAATTTTCCATCGGTGACCTCAGCCACGGTTTTCGCCTGCGGTGCCGGGGCCAGCTCTGGCAAGGGCTCAGGCTCGGACGTTACGGCCTCTTCCGGCTCAGGCTCAGGCTCAGATTCTGGCTCAGGCTCAGGTTCTGGCTCGGCTTCTTGCTCAGTCTCAGTCTCAGTCTCGAAGACGTCATCCAGATCATCATCCTCGAACGCGTCAAAATCTGCGCCGTCGCCACCGTCAAGTTGGTCCAGCAACCCGGCCAGTCCCATATTCAGTGCTGGCATCTTGGGTTTCGGTGCCGGTTCAGGCTCTGGCGTGCGGACAGTCTCAGGCTCAGATGTCTCAAGCTCTGCCTCGTCTGCCGGCGCAATCGCCTGCGGTGTGGGCGCTGCATCCTCAACAGCGCCCCCGGTCAACTGCACGATCAACGATCGCAAATCCTGCTTCAATCTCGCCGTTGGCGCCGGGTCCACATCCGCACGGGTATCGGCGGTTTCCTCCAGCATTCCGCGCAGCGCATCACCGGTCCGCATCAGGATATCCGTGATCGCACCACTCAGTGCCACGCCCTCGTCGCGCACCAATCCGATGAGATCTTCGGCCAGATGCGCCAACCCTTCGACCTGTGCCAATCCCAGCACGCGTGAGTTGCCTTTGAAGGTATGGACCGCCCGGAACAGCGCGCCGATATGCGCGCCCATGTCACCTGCGCCGCCCTCAAGGGAATCCAGCGCTGCTTCCATCGCGTCCAGGGACTGTGCGCCGTCATCGGCATACAGCATCCAGATTTCGTCCATCTCATCCATCATGGTATGACCCGCCCCGTGGGTTGCATTTCGGCCCTCAGGCCCCGACCAGTGCCCGCATCACGCGCGCCAACTCGTCTCCGGTCTTTTCCTCAAGGTCATGCGACACCGTGCCGGACGGCTTGGAAACCACCCCGTCCGCGCCCAGCTCGCGCGCCTTGGCAGCCAAAGGCGAGCCCTGCACGGTCACCGAGGACAGCATGCAGATCTTGGCCCGCGTCTTGAGTTTGGCGTGGCGCAGGAACTCCAACCCGTCCATCACCGGCATCTCGATGTCGAGCAAGATCAGATCGAGGTCCGGCAGGTCCGGCAACTTGTCGAGCGCCTCTTGTCCATTGGCGGCCTGTGCCACCAGCCGGAAATCCTTGCGAGACTTGAGAAAGCTGGAGATGTAGAGCCGCATCATCGCGGCATCGTCCACCACCATCACATTATAAACCATTGTTCTGTCTCCGAATTTAGGTGTCAGGTCGCGGGAAGCAAGACGCCACCCACCGCCAGATCAAAAGCCGTGGAAGCCGCGTGCATCGAGATCGAGCGACCCGGACCCATTCCCATTGCGCATCGCTTTGTCGTTGGGCTTGCCGTTGAGCATGGCTTGAATCTGCGCCATCATCTCGGGCGTCAGACCGCTCAGGCCCGTAATCGGCATCGCCGTCGCGGCCCGCCGCAACTTGAACCGACCGATCTCGTCCTTCATTTGCTCGGTGGCCGCGCTCATCTCTGCGGCACCGGCGGCCAGTTCATCCGCCTGCTGGCTGGTATCCAGCGCGGATTTTGCGATTTCGGACATGGCCAGCGAAATCTGCGCCACGCCACGCGACTGCTCTGCGCCCGAGCGGTCGATTTCCTCGACGATATCCTTGACCTGCGTGATCTGCTGCGAAATGCCGGTGAAGGCTTCCGATGTCTCATCGGCGATCCGCACACCGGCGTTGACACGGTTCGATGCATCTTCGATCAAATCGGACGTCTCGCGCGCCGCCTTGGCGGAGCGTCCCGCCAGATTGCGCACCTCTTGCGCCACCACGGCAAAGCCGCGCCCATGCTGACCGGCCCGCGCCGCCTCGACCGCCGCATTGAGCGCCAGAAGGTTGGTCTGGAATGCGATTTCGTCGATCACCTTGATGATCTTGGCAATGTCCTGCGACGAGGTTTTGATGCCATGCATAGCCGTGACCATGTCTTTGATCTTGGCTGCGCCATTATCGGCAAGTCCCACGGCGCTGGTCACGAATTGCGACGCTTTCTGCGTGGCATCGGCATTCGCGCGCACCTGCTGATCGGTCTGGTTGACCGAGGCCGAGACCTCTTCGACCGAGGCCGAGGCGACCTGAGAATTGGTCGAGAGAGTCTGGCTCGAATGCGCGACCTGATTGACCGTGGTTGCCACCTGATCCACCTGCTCTGCAATCACCGCAAAGGCACTGTTGAGACTGCCAAAGGCCTGCTCGAAGGACTCGATGACGCTCCGGTATTCACCTTTGAATTTGGACAGATCGGCCTGCACGTCGAGATTGCCCGCGACGATGGAGTCCGAGAGACCCCGGATCTCAGAGACAACCTCACGGAAATTACCACGGACCTTCTCTAGGATACGATTTATGAAGATCTTCTTGCCTGGCAGCGTGTCAAACGGCGCGTCGAAATTGCCTTCACCAAATTCCTCGACCACCGCAAGTGCTGCCTTCTTGGTGTCGATATGCGCCTTGACCATCTCATTGGCCATGTTTGCTGCATTACGGATATCGGCGTCCTCAAACAAGCTGACGTCGATATACACGTCGATATCGCCCTGCTCGTGGTTGCGGGCCATGTGATTCATCTGCTCCAGCAATTGCTCAAACTGCCGCTTCGCCAGTTGATTAACCCGGTCCATGTCGATGAACCGTCGGCGCGCAGTCTCAAGAGACTCGTTGAGGAATGCTTTCTTTCCCGGCATCTGCGGAAACGGTGCATCGAAGTTGCCCATCCCGAACTGCTCGATGACACCCATCGCCAACTTCTTGGTGTCGATATGCGCGCGCACCATGTTATTGATCATGCTGGCCGCCTTGGTGACCTCTTCGCTCTCGAAAACACTGGTGTCAATGAAGGCGTCGATATCTCCCTTGTCATGCCCCGAGGCCATGGCCTCCATCTCCGAGAGCAACCGCGAGAACTGTCCGAAAGTGGCTTCGTTTTCCGCCTTGATCCGCTTGACCTCTGTCACGTCGCGCCATTCCACAAGTACGAATTGCGAGCTGCGTTCGATGCCGGGAACCGGCGTGGCCATGAACTCGAGAGAAATGCCACCGATGCTGAACGCACCCTCATGCGGCTTGTGCATGTTGTCCATGATCCGGCGCTGATAGGATGGGTTTTTATGGAACACGTCCACATTTTTACCGACAATGTCGCGCGCCCGAAAATGCGGCAGATCACGCCGGACATCATCCTCGATCCGCTCGAACATCTTGAACGCAGCTTCGTTGCAATAGAGGATATTGTAATCTCCATCGGCAACCATGACCGGATTGCCCAACGAGTAAAGCAGTGTGGTGGCGACCACACGTTTAGCGAGATCGGCGTCCATTGTTTCAGTACCTTTGACTTTGGCGTCGCGCGGGGATTGCGTGGTCATCAAATCATTCCTTTCAGTATCGCCGATGGGGGAACTCGGCGTCGGTTGTGTGGGAGGCTCGTCCAAGGGCGGCATCGCCGTCGCATGAGACGCGGAAACGGGCTTTTGTGTCGGGGCGGGGCTTTTGGGCTTCTGTTGGGCCATGGCTCAGGCCTCGACCGTGGCAGGCGGCATGAGCGCGTCATCCTCGACCAGAAGATTGACATCGAGCAGGATCGCCACACGCTCTTCCAACCGCCCCAGCCCCATCACCAGACTGCGGCCCTCTGCCCCTGAAAAACTGTGGGTGCGGTCGATCTGGCTTGCGGGAATGTCGAGCACCTCATTGACGCCATCGACAATCAGGCCCACGGGTGCGTCACTTACTTGCAACACGATCACCACAGTGCGGTCGTCATAAGCCTTTTCCGGCATGCCAAAGCGCAGGCGCACATCCATCAACGGGATCACCTTGCCACGCAGGTTGATGACGCCCTTGATGTAACGCGGCACGTCCGGCACGCTCATGATGCGTTGCAATCCCACAATCTCAGTCACGACACCAATCGACACGCCATAAAGCTCGGTTCCGATCGGAAAGGTCAGGTACATCGTATCAATGGAATCCGACGGCTCTGCATGAACCTCGGTCTGCGGGGCGTGCGCATCGGCAAACGCTGTCTTTGTCATGGTCAGACTCCTTTCTGAGTGAATTGGGGCGCAGGTGCGGCAGTTGTTCGAACCTGTGCAGATGTCGTGCCAACTGAGGCCAGCAGTTGTGCCGCCATAAGGTCGAGCGGAATCTGTTCCATCGCGCCGCCCTTTTCCCAAGCGCGCGCAGGCATGCCGTAGACCAGAGAGCTGGCCTCGTCCTGAACAAAGGTCTGCGCCCCTGCCAGCCGCGCGGCCAGCAATCCGTTGGCTCCGTCGCTGCCCATCCCGGTCAGCACCGCCGCCGTCAGGCGCGGCGCGGCAACGCGCGCAGCAGACGTCAAAAGCACATCGACCGACGGAATCGAAAAGCAGACCGGATCACCCGCCTCTAGGTCAACCACCAGACCGCCCTGCGCCAGTCGCCGAAGCACCATGTGCTGCTTGCCACCCGGCGCGATGAGCGCCAGACCGGGGCTTAGGCGATCCCCCATCCGCGCCTCGCGCACCTCAATGGCACAGGTGGTGTTGAGCCGCCGGGCAAAGGCCTCGGTGAACCCCTCAGGCATGTGCTGCACGATGACAACGGGCGGGCAATCAGCCGGAAGCGCATGCAGCACCGCGCCCAACGCCTGCACCCCGCCGGTCGAGGCCCCGAGTGCGATCACCCAATCGCGCGAAGCCGCCGGGGCGAGGGACACCGCACCGCACTCTGGCGCCGCCCGGTGCGTCTTTGGTAAATTGAGCCGCGCCACCGCACGCACGCGCTCGGAAATGGCGCTCAGCGCCAGATGGTCCGCAGTCCCCGGAGCCAGCCCACGCGGCTTGGGCATCACATCGACCGCCCCCGCCTCCAGCGCCTCGATGGTCCGCTTGGCCCCGCGCTGTGTCTGCGAGGAAACCACAATCGTTGGGATCCGTAGTCGCGCGACGGTCTGGCGCAAGAACTCCAACCCTCCCTGCCCCGGCATCTCGAGATCAAGGGTGATGACATCAGGACGACGCCCCAACACAAAGGCACGCGCCTCTTCGGCGCTGCCGGCCTCACCTATTACCTCAATCGCCGGATCAGCAGTTAGCGTCCGCGTCAGGAACCGGCGAAACACGAGTGAGTCGTCAACAACAAGGACGCGAATGGGTGCGGCAGCCATGGTCATCACGACCTCCTCCGATAGAGACCAGTCGCGACAGGTTCCCAGAGAGTGCCAAGCTGACGGACAGATTCCGTCACCGACGTCACGAGCCAGCCGCCCGGCTCGACAACATCATAAAGCGCATTCACAGTGGCGGCCTGATCGGCTCGGTCGAAATAGTAGAGCACGTTGCGGCAGAACACCGCCTGAAAGGGGCGGGTGAACGGATAAGGCGTGGCCTTGAGGTTCATCCGGCGAAACGTACAAACCTTGCGCAGCTCCGGTGCCACCCGGTATTGATCAATGCCGGTGGGCTGGAACCAGCGCTGCACCACCTGCGGATCCGTTTGCGAAAACTGGCGTCGCGGGAAAATCCCCAATTCCGCCCGCTCGACCACCGGATCACTGATGTCAGTGCCCAGAATATGCGTCCGGTTGAGCGCAGATACGCCCAGCCGAGACGCCAGCATGATCGCGAGCGTATAGGCTTCCTCGCCGGTCGAGCTTGCCGCCGACCAGAACCGGAATTCGGGTCGGGTTTGAAGCTCGGGCAGAGCCAGGTCCATGAACTGATCCAGAACCTCGATCTCACGAAAGAAATATGTGTGATTGATTGACGCCGCGTGCAGCACCGCAAGCTGCACCTCCTGTGCGCCCGTCTTGTTCAATTCTTGTGCCAGACGGTTGAGATCAGGCAGATTGAAACGACGCAGCACCCGGTCCATGCGCTGACGCAATAGATCGGTTTTGGATGGCGCAAAGGTGATCCCACAGCGTTGGCTCAGCCATTCACGCAGCTGATCGAACCCAGCCTGATCCGCATAGGCCACCATCACCGTTCTCCTCCGATGGCCAGACGTTCACAATCGAGCACCATTGCCACCTCACCCGAAGACAGGAGCGCAAAGCCCCAGCTCGCGCGCACCCGCGTCAAGGCCCCCTCAAGCGGCTTCATCACCACTTGCTGACGGTCGAGAATTTCATCAACGGGCACGGCAATCGGCCCGGTACTGGCCTCGAACACGATGAAAACCATCTCCGAGAGCGGCGGCAGATCGGTCCGCATGCCCTCAAAGAATTTCTCCAACCGGCACACTGGAATGAACCGATCCCGCAGCCGCAACATCTCGCGGCCATTTTCGGCGGCAAGTGCCAAATGGTCGCCCGCATTGGGCTTTGCAATCTCGGCAATATCGTCAATCGGCACGCAATAGAGCTGCGTGCCAAGCCGCAAGATCACACTGTCCAGAAAGGCCAGCGATACCGGGATATGCAGCGACACCGTTGTGCCCTTGCCCTCTTCACTCAGCACGCCGATCCGACCACGCAAATCCTTCATCGTGGTGTTGAGAACGTCCATGCCCACACCCCGGCCCGACAGTGTCGTCACCGCCTCTGCCGTTGAAAAGCCGGGCTCGAATATCGCCTTCCAAACCACGGAATCTTCTGGTTCCTCAGTGGCACCGAAGAGACCACGCTCGCGCGCCTTGCTCAGGATCTTGCGACGGTTCAGACCACGCCCGTCGTCGATGACCTGAATCCGCACCTCACTGCCGACCTGCGCCGCCGAGAGGACGATCCGCCCGGCAGGCGACTTGCCTGCGGCCACGCGCTCTTGTGGCGATTCAAGCCCATGATCGGCAGAATTGCGCACCACATGGAGCAGAGGATCATAGAGACGATCCGCCACCAGCTTGTCGATGGCGGTATCCTCGCCACGCATCTCCAGATCAATCTGCTTGCCGGTTTCACGCTGTAGTTCACGCACCATGCGCTTCAGCCGGCGAAACACCTCATCCACCGGAACCAGCCGCAATTCGCTGGCGGCATCCTGAACCTCACCCACGATCATCGACAACCGATGCGCCGCAGCTTCGAACCCTACCAGATCGAGATTGGCCAGTTCCGGCGCATTGATCGTCTCGGAAACCGACAATGACAGTTCTCCGACCAGATCCATGAGCCGTCCAATCTTGTCCGAGGACACGCGCAGCAATGCCCCGCCGGACGACGGCTCTGCCACCTGCTCTGCCCGCGCAGTCATCTCTGGTCACCCCAATAAGGGCGCAGCAGTAATGGGGACACATTCGCCATGGGGTTTGGGTCTCTCTCAACCTGTCAGCATGTTCGCCGGTTACATTTGCACAGAGCAATGCAACCAGCGTGCCAGACGCATTATCGACGTCAGGCCGCATCCTCGGCGTTGCCGTCGAAATTGAAGATGCAGACCCCTTCGAACCCGGTGGAGCGGAAGAGAAAGGTCTTTTTCATCGTCTGAATGAACCCCCCGTGCTTCTTCTCGAAATTCTTGAGATCCGCGATGGTCGGAAAGAACAGGTTGACAGAGATGTCCCCTTCCTTGCCGATCATGACGGTCAAGCCCGAGATGCGACATTCCGGAATCGCATTCCCCAGAATCTCCGTGATGAAAGGGGCCGCGATTTGCGCTGCATCGAGGCTGGGAAATTTGAGATGATACGTTTTCGATAACATTTGTGCCTACCCGTTAAGCTCTTCTGAACAAGCAAACGGACCCAAGCCCCAAAATGTGAGCGCGGTCGCAATATATCTCACGAGTATCTTTGGAGCAGACGCGCTCGCTTTTGACGCGAACCGGTTTCGAAAGTATCAGATCATCCAAAGGACAGCATCCGCGCACCATAGGGGTGACGATGCACCGACACCCGACAGCAGCATGGCCCGCGTTTCGTCGGTATTGCGACGATTCAACGACGCAAGGCGTATCCTTTCTCCGCAAAACAGCGCGGCACGCCCAATTGAGGCCCCAAATGGGCTAAAACCCCGGATGGCACGATCTCTGCTTACTGATTTCATATAGCAATCAAGGAGGTTTCCCATGGCCGACATCTGCATCACCGCCCCGAATTTCCCTCAGGCACAGGCCCTCAAAACCCTGCTTGACGGACGTCGCCTGAATGTCCGCATCGGCTATCAACCCACCTGCCATACGCTGGTTCAAGGCGCGCCCGTGACCGACCAGCGCGCGCTGGTCGAGCTGGCCCGCAAACTGGGGGCAAAACGGATCGTCGTGATCGAAGGTCAGGCTCCTGACTTTGCTCTGCGCGAGGATATGGGCGGACGCCTGTTGACTGTATCCCTGCCAGATAGCGGCCTGCCGGCGTTGCGCGATGCCGCCCTGATGGCGTTGGCCGATCTGCTCGCCGCTCCGTTTGGCGCGATGGTTGCCGCCGACCCGCAGTCCGGCGCGTTGATAGACATGGCCCGCCGCGTCGCCCGCTTTGATGTCAGCGTCTTTATCAATGGCCCCACTGGTAGCGGCAAGGAAGTGCTGTCTCGCCTGATCCATCAGGCCTCGCCGCGCGCCGACAAACCCTTTGTCGCCATCAACTGCGCGGCTATTCCCGAAAACATGCTCGAAGCCATTCTCTTTGGCCATGAGAAGGGCGCCTTCACCGGTGCCAACACAGCCAACAAGGGCTATCTGCGCGCAGCCGACGGCGGCACGCTCTTGCTTGACGAAATCTCTGAAATGCCCATGGCGCTTCAGGCCAAATTGCTGCGTGTGCTGCAGGAAAAGGTCGTGACCCCGCTCGGCAGCCAGACCGAAACGCCAGTCGATGTGCGCATCCTCGCCACCTCCAACCGCGACATGGACATCGAGATCGCCAAGGGCAATTTCCGCGAAGACCTCTATTACCGGCTCAACGTATTTCCGCTCGAAACCCTGCCGCTCGCCGCGCGCGCTCAGGATGTGCCGGTTCTGGCCCAAGCGATGCTGCGCCGTCACACCCCAGTGGGTCAACCGACGCCGCTTCTGGCCCCGCAGGCCTGCGATATTCTCGCCAACCATTCCTGGCCCGGCAATGTGCGCGAGCTGGAGAACGTCATGCAACGCGCGCTGGTGCTGGCCGATGGCATGGTGATTGCACCCGAGCACATCATGCTTGTTGCCCGTCCCGTCGCCCTTCCCACCTCACTTGCCGCCTGATCCTGATTTGAAATGAGCCTGACCGGCATCTCCTCTTCCGTCAGCATGATGCACGCCTCACAGGCGGCACAGCGGCCTGACCCCATCGTGCGCCCCAGCCCCACGGCCGAGGCGCAGGGGCCGAACTTTGCCGAACGGTTGGGACAGGCGGTCGAGAGCGTGAACACCCAACAGGGCAAGGCCTCTCAGGCTGCACGTGACTTCGAGACCGGGCGCACCGAGGATCTGGCCGCCGTCATGGTCGAACAACAGGTCGCCTCACTCGGGTTTCAGATGACGATGCAAGTCCGCAACAAGGCCCTGACTGCCTATCGCGACATTATGAATATGCCGGTCTGATCCTCAGACCAGAACCGCAGAAAGACTGACAATGGACGGAACGCAGACCACCCTCCCGGCACAGGCTGGCACCAGCTCGTTGGTACAACGGGCGCGGCTCGCGCTGTCTGGCATGGATGGATTTATCGCACAACCCGCCCTGCGCCGCGCGCTCCCTGCCATTGGTGTGCTCTTTGTCGTGACCCTCGGATTGGCCGCTTGGCTGTTGCTGGCCCCGGCTGATCGCGTGACGCTTCACGCAGGTCTACCCGAGGCCGAGAAATCTCGCGCTCTTGATGCTCTGACCACCGCAGGTATCGACGCGCATCTTGATCCCTCCTCAGGCGCGTTGTCTGTAGCCGCCGACCAGTTCCACAGGGCGCGCATGCTGCTGGCGGCCGAAGGTTTGCCAGAAGGGGCGACCGACGGCATGACAGCGATTGACGGAATGCCGATGGGCACCTCGCGCCAGATCGAATCTGCCCGCCTGCGCCGGATGCAGGAACTCGACCTTGCACGTTCCATTCAGGAGTTGCGCCCGGTGCGCGCCGCCCGCGTGCATCTGGCCCTGCCCGAACGCAGCGCCTTTGTCCGCGACAGCCAGCCCCCTCGTGCTTCGGTATTTCTCGAACTTGCCCCCAGCATGTCGCTCGATCAGGCACAGGTGCGTGCCATCGTCAGCCTCGTGTCCGCCGCCGTGCCTGACATGCCGCGCGGCAACGTCTCGGTCGTGGATCAGACAGGCACGCTGCTAACGAGCCCAGAAGAAGACCCGGTGCAGGCCGAGGCCGACCGCCAGATGCAGCATCAGCGCCGCCTGGAAACCGTTTACCGGGACCGAGTCCTAGCGCTTTTGACCCCAATCGTGGGCGTTGGCAATGCCGCCGTCGAAGTGACTGTCGACATGGACTTTACCCGCTCCGAGATCACCAGCGAAGAATACCTGCCCGAAACAGCCCTGCGCAGCGAGCAAAGCAGCAGCCAGCAAACCAACGGGGCCAAGTCCGGTGGCATTCCCGGTGCAGTCGCCAACACGCCGCCCAACGAAGCGCAATTGGCCGAGGCCGCGACCAAGACCACCCAAGAAGGCGTGACCAACAGCAACACGTCCTCCACCCGCAATTACGAGGTCAGCCGCCGCGTTGAAACCCGCCAGCCGCAGACCGCCCAGCTCAAACGCGTGCATGCCGCCGTGCTGCTGCACCGCCTGCCGACTCCGGCCGACGCCTCCACCGCAGCCACCCCGGACGCCGTGCCGCTTGAAGAAATCGAGGCGCTGACCCGCTCTGCCATCGGCTTTGACGAAACCCGTGGCGATATCGTCACCGTGGCCAGCGCGCCCTTTGTGGTGACCCCGTCAACGATCCCCGCCGATCACTGGTATGACGCAAGCTGGTTGCCTACTCTGGGTCGCACGTTGGCACAACTCGCCCTCTTCGGGATCATCGTTCTGGGTGTGGTCCGCCCACTTCTGAACCGCCTGCTGCCACCCGTCGGAGCCACGACCGCAACCGGCATGACCTATGGCGACGCTATAGAAGTGCCACGTGGCGAGAGCCTGTCCGCCCTGCGGCAGCGCCTAGAAACGGCCGCGCCCAATGCCGACGACCTCAACGGCGCGATCACCTATGAGGAAAAGATAGACCTGCTGCGCCAAATGGCCGGGTCCGAGACCAACCGCATTGCAGGCGTGTTCAAATCCATGATCGCGCCCGTCGGCGAGGACAGGCCATGACCCTCGCGCTGCCCGCCCCTTCCGCCAACAGACCCGGCGCAGACCTGACCCCGGTGCAAAAGGCCGCCATTCTGATGATGGTCTTTGGCGAGGACACCGCCGCGCAGATTCTGCGCGCCCTCTCGCCGTCCGAAGTGCAGGTGCTGGGCGAGGTCATGTTCACCGTGCAAGGCGTCGACCACGACACCGTCGATGCCGTACTCAACGAATTTTTAGGTCTCGTCAGCAACCAGACCGGGCTGGGCATTGGCGCGGGCAACTATGTCCGTCAAGTGCTCGATCAGGCGCTTGGCGCGCATAAGGCGCAATCGGTGCTGTCACGCATCGTGCCGTCCAACAGCGAGCGCCCGATCGAGATCCTCGATTGGATGGACCCCTCCGCCGTGGCCGAACTGATCCAGGACGAACACCCGCAGATCATGGCGCTGGTCATCGCCTCGCTCGATTACGCCCAAGGCGCAGAGGTGCTCAAACTCCTGCCGCCCGAGGCGCAGCCCGAGATCATCCGCCGCATCGCCACGCTGAACACTGTGCAACCCGAGGCGCTGCGCGATCTCGAAGAGGTCATGCGCGCCAAGTTCAAGGCCAACACCACCCTGCGCGCCTCGCAGATTGGCGGGGTCAAGGCCGCCGCCCGGATCATGAACTTTACCCGTCAGGACATGGAAGAGCGGATCATGAAAGACATCCGCAAGGACGACAAGCACCTGTCCGAGGACATTCAGGATAATCTCTTTGTGTTTGATTACTTGATCAAATCCGACGAACGCGCCCTGCAAACCGTGCTGCGCGAAATCGAGAGTGAAATGCTGGTGCTGGCCCTCAAAGGGGCCAACCCAACCCTGCGCGACAAGCTCTTAAGCTGCGTCTCGCAACGCGCCGCCGCAAATATCATGGACGAGATGGAGGCCATGGGCCCCGTGCGCCTGAGCCAGGTGCAAGAGGCACAGAAACAGGTTATCACCGTCGCTCGCCGCCTGTCGGATGAGGGCAAGATCACGCTGGCCGGACGCGGCGGCGAGAAGATGGTTTGAGATGATGAGCGCCATGTCCGCCTCTGATCAAGCCTCTGACGTCATCCCCAGCGCCGACGCGCTGACGCCCGAGGATCTCTTGGCGTTGGTGCGCCGCTCTTCGCAACAGTTCCAGCGCCGTGACACCACCGGTCCTGCGGCAAAGACCGACAACGGCTTTGCCGCGCATCCGATTGTGCGCCCCTTCCGCGCGCCCGTATCAGAGCAAACCGTAGAAACACCGGAACCAAAGGCTGAACGCGCAGCGCCCGCCACCACCTTTACGCCCGCACCGCCGCCCGCCACCCTCGACATCGAAGCAGAGCGTCGCGTCGCGTGGGCAGAAGGGCACGCGGCCGCCCTGCAAGAGATCGAAGCCGCCCGCGCTACAGCCCGTGCCGAGGCCTTCGAAGAGGCCCGCACAACCGCCGCGCATGAGGTCGCCGAGGCGCGCGACATCTTTGCTGCGACACTCATCCGCCTGACCAGCGCCGAGCATGAACGCCTGTCAGACTTGACCGCCAAGTTGGAGCTGGCCGTGCGGCAGCTGGCCACCCAACGCGCAGGGCAAAAGATTGACGAGGCCCCGCGTCCCTTTCTGCGCCGGATCGAAAAGATCACCCATCACATCGCCGCCGGGGCGGAAAACACGGTGGTTCTGATGAATCCCGCTGATCTCATGGCGATCAAGCCGCATCTCAAGGATTTCAGCCCATTGGCCAAGGGGCGGCTTTCTCCCGACACCACCCTCGGACGCGGCGATCTGCGCATCCGCATGGACGATATCACCTTTTCAGACGTGATCGCCGAACGCGATGGAGGGCTGGCATGACCGATTTGCTATCCCGCCTTTCACAGGCGACCGAGAGCATGGCTCAAACACCGCCACCGGGCTACTCGGGGCAGGTGCTGCGCTATGATGGCCTCATCCTCGAATGTGCGGGCTTTCCCGCCAGCCCGGGCACCCGCTGTCGGATCGACACCGAAGATGGCAAGGGTGCCACCGGCGAAATCGTAGGTTTTGCCAATGGCCGCAACCTGCTCTTTCTCGACCAGCCCGGTGCGCGCATCACCCATGGCTGCACCGTGCATAAACTTCCCGGTGGACATAGCGCCGCCATGGGCGACGCCGTTCTCGGCCGCGTGCTCGACGCCGAAGGCGCGCCGCTCGACGGGTTTAGCCCTCCCGACTGTCCCGTTACCCGCCCTCTCGCGGGGCGCGAACAGAATCCGCTCGCGCGGCAACCCGTGGATGCCCCCCTCGATGTGGGCGTCCGCGTGATCAACGCCGCGCTCACCGTCGGGCGCGGTCAACGCGTCGGCATCATCGCGGGCTCTGGCGTCGGTAAATCGGTGCTGATCGAGATGATGACACGCTATACATCCGCCGATGTGATCGTCGTCGGGCTGATCGGCGAACGCGCCCGCGAAGTGGGTGATTTCGTCTCAAAGGTCATGACCGGCGAGAACCGCGCCAAGACCTGCGTCGTGGCCGTGCCCGCCGACCGCTCCCCCCTCCTGCGTCTGCGCGCCGCCCACCGCGCCACTGCGATAGCCGAATATTTCCGCGATCAGGGCAAACAGGTCATGCTGATCATGGACAGCCTCACCCGCGTGGCCCATGCCCGCCGCGAAATCGGTCTGGCCCTGGGCGAACAACCAACCGCCAAAGGCTATACGCCGTCGGTCATCTCGATGATCCCCGGCCTGATCGAGCGCGCCGGTCCCGGCCTGCCTGGTCAGGGCAGCATCACCGCGTTTTACACTATTTTGGCCGATGGCGATGATACCACCAACGATCCCGTGGTCGATACCGCCCGCGCCATTCTCGACGGGCATTTCGTGTTGTCGCGCAATCAGGCGCAGATGGGCATCTATCCGGCCATTGACCTGACCCAATCAGTCAGCCGGGTGATGAAGGACATCGCCGAGAAACCCCACCACGTGGCGGCACTTCGCCTGCGCCGCCTCATTGCCCTTTATATGGAGAACCGCGACATGATGCTGATGGGCGCCTATTCCCCCGGTCAGGACGCAACCCTGGACGAAGCCGTGGCCCTTTGGCCCAAGATTGAGGCGTTTATTCGCCAAGAGATGGATGAACCCGCCAGCCTTGAAGACAGTATCGCCGCCCTTTGCGCGTTGACAGGCGGTGCCGCATGAGCGCGCGCCAGCACCGTATCCTCACCTTGATGGCCCGTCAGGAAAACCGCGAACTCGGGCATCTGTCGATTCAGCTTGGCAATTTGCGTAACCGCGAGATGCAGGAATTCGACATGGCCGACCGCTTGGGTCAGATGCTCGACCAAAGCGCCCAAGTCCCGGCCCAACCAATGACGCCCGGCCAGCTCTGCACCGCGCATTTCATGGGCCGCACCCTCGTGCAGCAACTTGAGGCGACACGCAGCCAAATGGCCCGCACCCGTGAACAGCGTGCGGCGCTGGAACAGGATCTCTCACAACACCAACGCCGACAGCAGATTTTGCAAGAACGCGCCGATCTCAACCGCCTTGCCCAGCTACAGGCCCGCGCCGACACACAGGACAATGCCGCCCTGCCCCGCCGCACCCGGTAGGCGGCCAAGGAGAGCAAGATCAAAATAGGCAAGAGGTCGTCCGGCCGGTCAAAACCACCTTGCAGGAGGATGCGCGGCGGCCAGAGCCAGCAAGAGGCCCGAAGCCCATGCTTGGCACAGACCTTGCAGCGACACACCTGACACCCTTCACGGAGCCCCCGGTATGATCGCCTCGGCATTGACAAGCATTCCTGCCCAAACAAGCCCGACCACCGGCCGCGGCAGCATGACACTTGCCGCGCCCGCCGCCAATAGCGGGGCCGCGCCGCTCCCTGGCTTTACAGCCCTCTTTGACGCAGCCCAAATCAACCTTCAGCACGGTCAACCAGACGCTCAGAAAAGCCCCATTCAGGGCACTGATCCGCTCGCTGCTGCGCCAGCTATCCCCCCCAGCTCTCGGACATCCATTCCGACCAACATTGCGCCCGTGCTTGCATCCGCAACTCAGGTCGTGCAGCGGGACGTAAGTACGATTGAGCCAACACCCACGGCGCCGCACACCCTTGAAAGCGCGCCGGTGAATACGGACCTGAGCCAAGCTCAGATCACCACCGAACCCGGACCACAAATCGTGGCGGAAGCCGCACCACAGATCGCAGCAGACTCTGAGACTCCGCCACACCCCGACCAATCGGACCAACCGATGCCTCTTCCGTCCGACCCTAAAATCCCCGAGACAAAGCAGACATCGCTCGAAAGTGAGGCCAACGACACGGCAGCCCGCGACTTCTCGGAGGCACCGGAGACCGCCACGCCCATGCTCTCGCCGATGGCGCTGCCCATGGCCCTCCCTCTTGCACCACAGACAGTGGCCAACTCGCCTGCGCCAGTGGCACCCAATGCTCTCACCGAGGCCACAGACACCACGGAACCTGAGATGCCGCCGCTTGCGAGCCTCGTCGCCTCTCCCGACCTCGGGGTGCCAGACAATTCGTTCGAAGCGGCCAGCGCAATCACCCTGTCTCTGACCACATCCGTCGCCGCGCCGCCCTCTGCGTCCAACGCATCCACACACGCCCAGCCTCTCGATCTCTCTGCCCCCACCTGGCCAGAACAGATGGTGCAGGACATCCGCCAGAGCGCCGCCACCAACACCGATAGCCTGACCCTGACGCTCACCCCGGAACGTCTTGGCACCCTGCACATCCGGCTCGAGATACAGGACGGCCAGACTCATGTGCATATCGTCACCGAGACGCCCGAGGCCGCGCGCGCCATTGCCGAGGCCCAACCGAAACTGGCCGAGGCCATGGCCCGCGCCGGGCTCGAGATGGGCAATCAATCGACTGGCACAATGGGTGGCTCCGGCACCTCTGGCGGCGATGCCAACACCCGCAACGGCGACCAGCATGCTGCGGACTCTGGTACAAACACCCACCACTCCGAACCGGATGTGGTTCCGACCGAAACCACGGCCACGCGCCGTTCCTCACTCTCCTCCATTGATCTGATTGCCTGAGGTTCCCCATGGCCGATGCCGCACTCCCCAATCTCGACGCCCGCCCCAAGGGTGGCTTCCTCAAGAAAATGCTGGTCTGGCTACTGATGGCTCTGCTCTTGGGCGGCGGTGGCTTTGGCGCGGGCTATTTTGTCTCTGGCGGACGGCTGTCACCCTCGCAAGAAGTGCTTCGCCTTATCGAAATGGAGACCGCAGCCGCAGAGACCGACGCCGGTGCCGAGCCCAAACGAATCCCGCGCGAAAAACCCGAAACGCCGGTGTTTGAAACTCTCTATCACGAGTTCCCAGAGCCTCTGACCACCAATCTCAAGGGCTCGCGCCGCTTTCTTCAGATCGGCGTCGGCGTCTCTACCCAATATGATGCCAGCGTCATCACCCATATCGAAACCCACGCCATGGCACTCCGCTCTGACATGCTGGCGGTGATCTCGAGCTTTGCCGAAGAGGATGTCGAAGGCACTGCCGGGCGCGAAGCATTGGCCGAGGCGCTCAAAACCGCAATCAACTCGCGGCTCGAGGCACTCGAAGGCTTTGGTGGGATCGAAGGCGTGTTCTTTCCCTCCTTCGTTCTTCAATAGGGGCAGAGCATGGCCAGATCCACCACCAACGCCACCCATAAACTCAGCTCCAACGAGGTTGCAGCCCTTGTAGACGGCCTGCTCGATATGGAGAAAGAGGCCACCCACGGCACAGAGAGCATCCGTCGCTACAAATTCGGCTCTGACAACCTGTCGATTATGGGGGATTACCATGGGTTGCGCATGGTCAACGAACGCTTCTGCCGCCTCGCGCGGCCGGTGTTTCTGCCCTTCCTGCGCATGCACCCGCGCATTTCGGCCTTCCCCCCAGAGGTCAAAAGCTTCTCGCAATATTGCGACGAGCTTGAGAATTTTGTCAGCCTCACCACTGCCCGCGTCGATGCGCTGCGCAGCAATCAATTGATTATGTTGCCGCCCAATTTCGTCTCGCTTTTGACCAACGCCTACTACGGCGGCAATATCGCCTATCTGCCGGGCGGTCGCGCGGAGTTCACCGCCAGCGAAAGCCGGGTAATCGAAATCGTGACCAAGGGCGTCTACCGCGCCTTGGAGGCGGCATGGCGCGATCTCGTGCCGCTGACCTTTGGTAGCCCGGTGCATGAAGACAACCTGCAATTCGCCACCTTCGTCGAAAGCGAGGAGAAAGTCGTCTGCTGCTCTTTCATCATCCAATTGCCCGAAGCCGACCCGGCCACGCTCGACCTCATCTATCCGCTACAGGCGCTCAAACCTATCGCGGCGCGCCTGCGCTCGCGGATGCAGTCCGATCAGGTTGCCGATGACCTGCGTTGGCGCGCCCGCCTGCGCGAGGCGGTGATGGCCGTGCCGCTCAACGTCACGGCGCGTCTGGCCGAACCCAATGTGCCGCTCAGCTTGCTCACAGGTTTGCGACCCGGACGGGTGGTGCCAGTCGATCTGGCGCCGCGCCCGCAATTGCTCGTCGAAGGCACACCGCTCTTTGACGCCGAACCCGGCGCTCAGAACGGCCACGCCGCTCTCTCGCTCACCCGCCGCCTAGACCCCTGACAAACCTGATCCTCAAGGAGATCACACCATGAGCCCGACCACGGAAACCCCTGACATCACAGACCTGCCCGACATGGGACCGCATAATGTCGACCTGGGCCTTTTGGCCAATGTCCGCGTCAGCATGACCGTTGAGGTGGGCAATACTCAGATCACGCTACAAGACCTCTTGCGCCTCAACGAAGGCTCGGTGGTGGAACTTGACCGCATGGCCGGCGATCCGCTCGACATTCTGGTCAATGGCACCCCCATCGCCAAAGGTGAAGTTGTCGTCGTCGGCGAGAAATTTGGCATTCGCTTTGGCGATATCGTCGATCCCAAACAGCGAATCGAGACCGTCTGACCGACCCGTCTGCGTGGCACGAAACCTGCAGGGATTGATCAACCAATCCTTGCAGGAGAGACCCCGTGGAACTGCTGACACCTGAACGCATTCTGACCCTTGCGGGGTTTCTGGGCGTTCTCGTCCTGATCTGGGCCGCCATCCGCCTCAACCGCGCATCGCTTGCGGCGCGGCTTGGCGCGGGACGCACCCTTGAACTGGCTGAGACCCTCAGCTTGGGCGGTGACGCCCGCGCCATCCTCTTGCGGGCACAGGGTCAAAGCGTTCTGGTGGTGATGGGCCGCAGATCCGGCACCGCTCTGACGCTCTTGCCCACGGCCCCTGCCGCGGAGGACGTCGCATGATCCGTCGCATTCCGCTTCTGGCACTCGTCCTCCTGCTGCCCTCCCCTCTGTTAGCGCAACAAGGGTTGCCCGCAATCACCCTCTCGGATGATGGCGGCACGACCTATTCACTCTCACTGCAAATTCTCGCGCTGATGACTGCGCTCACGGTCCTGCCCTCGTTGGTTCTGGGCATGACCGCCTTTACCCGCATCATCATCGTCCTGTCGATCCTGCGTCAGGCGATGGGAACACAGCAAACCCCGCCCAATCAGGTTCTGATCGCCATCGCCCTCTTTTTATCCTTCTTTGTCATGCAACCTGTGCTGACAGACATCTATGAGACGTCGCTCACCCCTTACCTTGATGGGCAGATGACCCCGGATATCGCCATTCGCGGCGCATGGGACAAACTCTCGACTTTCATGCTCGCCAATACCCGGCAGAACGATCTTCTGATGTTCGCCGAACTGGCAGGTGACGCGCCTTATGCCAGCGATGCCGAAGTGCCGGTCTCGGTCCTCTTGCCCGCTTATATCACGTCCGAACTCAAGACCGCGTTCCAGATCGGCTTTCTGCTCTTCCTGCCCTTTCTGGTGATCGACATGGTGATCGCCTCGATCCTGATGGCGCTTGGCATGATGATGCTGTCACCAATGATCGTATCACTGCCGTTCAAGCTGTTGCTCTTCGTACTGGTCGATGGCTGGGCGCTGACCATGGGCTCGCTTGCCTCCAGCTTTCAAGGAGCGCTCTGAACATGGATTTCGACGCCAACATAGAGCATCTGCGCATGGCCTATTGGAATATCCTGCTCACAGCGGGTCCGGTTCTGATCATCGCCCTCGCCGTGGGTCTTGTGATCGGCATTCTCCAGGCGGCCACCTCGATCAACGAGGCCACGCTCAGCTTCGTGCCGAAAATGGCCATCGTCATCCTGACCATGGGGCTGATGTCCGGATTCATGCTCAGCACGATGACCGACTATTTTCTTCAGGTGTTTGACGCCATCGCGACGATCAACTGACATGCTGCCAGATTTCGCCCCATCTGCGACTGGCCTGCCAGGGCTGGAACTCACCCAATTTACAGGGCTGGCACTTCAATTCCTGTTTGCCATGCTGCGTATCGGTGCCTTTGTCCTCTCTGCCCCCCTCTTTGCGGCGCGGTTCATTTCGCTGCCGGTGCGCATTATCATCTCGGTCTGCCTGACGGTCCCGCTGATGGGTCAAGTGCCGATCCCGGCACCAGATGCGCTTGCCTCGCTTTCCAGCGTGGTCATCGCCTTGCGCGAGCTGGCAATCGGGCTCTCGGCGGGAATGGTGCTGCAAATCCTCTTTGCCGCCGCCGTCATGGCCGGGGACCGGATCGCCAACACCGCCGGTCTTGGCCTTGCGGCACAGGTCGACCCCTCGACCGGCACGCAATCACCGGTGATCGGCCAGTTCTTCATGCTCTTTCTGCTCGCCATCTTCGTAACCGAAGACGGCCATCTCGCCGTCATCCGCCTAATTCTGGACAGCTATCGAACCCTCCCCATCGGCACACCGATCAATGGCACGATCCTGATTGACGCTGGCATGGTGGCCACGACCAAGATGTTTCTCGACGCGGCGCAGCTGATGATGCCGGTCGTATCGGTTCTCTTGATCTTGAACATGGTGATCGGCGTGATCACTCGCTCCGCCCCTTCGCTCAATATCTTTGCCTTTGGCTTTCCGCTGACCATGACCGCAACACTGCTTTTGCTCTTTCTCACTGTCACAAGCCTTGGTCCCTCCCTCTCCGAGCGGGTGGCACAGGCCTTGCAGCACCTCCTGCAGATGTTGAACGGATTACCCAATGGCTGACGCAGACGACGGACAGGAAAAAACCGAAGAGCCAACCGCGAAGCGTCGCCAAGAGGCGCGCGAGGAAGGTCGGATCACAACCTCCACCGAGGTCTTCGTGCTGGTCACGATGGGTATGGGTGCGCTCATGCTGATGGCTGGGCAATGGGCGCTGCCGGGGCTGGCGGATCGTTGGGCCACCGGGCTCATCATCGACGGGGTGCAATCGCTCGACGCAATGATGTATGAGCGCATGCGCACCATGATGCTCTGGATGCTCGCCGCCGGACCGGGGCTTGGTCTGCCTCTGCTCGCCACAGTTCTGGTGGCGCAGAGTGTCATGGGCGGTCTCAATTTCGCCCCCAAGGCGATCGGCTTCAAGCCGGAGAAAATCAACCCACTGACCGGGTTGGGGCGCATGGCCTCGATGAAATCGCTTGTCGATCTGGGGAAAGCTGTCCTGAAGGTCACTCTGTTGCTCACGGCCGGCATACTCATGCTTTACCCGCTTCTGCCTGCGCTGGAAGGCTCTGCCGCGCTCTCTCCCGGTGATGCCATGGTGCTCTTTGGCACGGCCATGCTGCGAGTGCTGGGCGGGTTGCTGATCGGTCTCGTCGTAATCGCCGCGCTCGATCTCGGCTGGCAGATTCACTCCAATACCAAATCCATGCGCATGTCCCGGCAGGACATCAAAGACGAATCCAAGGAATCCGAAGGCTCACCGGAGCAAAAAGGTGCCATGCGCCGCCGCCAGATGCAGGCCTCGCGCCGCGCCTCGGAACGCAAGGCTCTGGCCGATGTGCCACTGGCCACCGCCATCATCACAAACCCCACACATTTCGCCGTGGCGCTGCGCTACGAACCGGGCGCCGATGCCGCGCCGCGCATCCTCGCCATGGGCAAGGGACCGATGGCACAGGCAGTGATTCGCCGGGGTCGCCGCGCAGGCGTCACCACACTTCAGGTACCACCGCTGGCGCGCGCCCTCTACTTCACCGGCGCAATCGGACGGGAAATTCCCGATGTGCTCTTTGCTGCCGTGGCCGTGATCCTCGCCCATGTCTGGCGTCTGGAACAAGGGCAACCCGCCCCCATGCCCGATGTGGACCTGCCTCCCGACCTTACCCTCGACGAATTCGGTCGCCCCCTCAAATGGAGAACCCAATGACACACCGCCACCGCTCCACAGGTGAGATGATCTCGACCCTTTGCTTCATCGGTGTGGGTTTCTGGTGTCTCGGCACAGCCCTAGATGCGCCACAGCCCAAGTCCGCTCTGCTCATTCTCTGCGCCTTCGCCAGCCTTGCAGGATCGGCACGCCATCTCATCGCACGCGCGTTTGAACGCACGTGAGGGCGTCCAGTTCTCAGTGCTCCATGCGCAGAAACCCAATTTTAAAAGACGTATTCGACAGTCGCTCAGCCATTCAATAGGAAATCCGCAACACCTTTTGCTAGACCTTGACCCGCCACCACCGTAAGTATTGAACTTCACACCGGAATGGCTATCAGATGGACGCGGTTCACGATGCGCGGGGTTGGGGTGCGTAGCAAGGCCGTGATCGACAACAGCGCAGGACAACCCACGCAATGCCCATGAAAATCCTTCTTGCCGATGATCACAACCTCTTGGCCGAGGCGGTCGGTAATATGCTGAACGCCCTGCCCGGCAACGAGGCGATCACCACTGATTCCTACGATGGCATCCTCAGCCTGCTGGCCGAGCATTCCGATGTCGATATCGTGCTTCTCGACCTCAAGATGCCCGGCATGGTCGGTCTCGCCAGCGTCAAGAGCGTCATCGAAAAATCCGCCCCAGCCAAGGTGGTGCTGTTCACCGGCATGGTGGACCGGCATTTTCTGCACAGCGCGCTGGAACTCGGCTGCAAGGGGCTGATCCCCAAAACGATGCCGCTGCAATCGCTCAACAGCGTGTTGCAACTGATCATGTCAGGCCAAACCTTCGTCCCGATGGATGCAGGCACCACTGGCCATGACAAATCCGGCCCCGATCACGACCTGACCGAAAAGGAACTCTTTGTGCTGCGTCTTGCCGCCGACGGTCTGACCAACAAGGAAATCGCCCGCGACATGGGCACCAACGAGGTGACCGTGAAAATGCACATGCGCGCAATCTGCAAAAAGCTGGGCGCCCGCAACCGTGCCCATGCCGCGATGATCAGCCGCGAGCGCGCGCTGATCTGACGGGGCGACTCGACAAGTTGGGACAAAGAACGCGGTCTAGGCGATTGGCTTAGCCCACAACCATGCCCGCGCGGAACGCGCCGCCGCGCGGCCACTCTCCCGTTGCCGTCCTACTCCGCCCTATCGCTCCCCTGAAACACCATCTCGCGCCCTGCGTCATTTGACAGGATCAACACATCCCCCAGAACCTCGACCAAGGTCATTTCGCCGAGCGCAGCGAAATACAACGCCTCTGCAGTCACCTCCGGACAAGCGCGCTTGGTTGCCGCCACATTCTCGGCTGAAAACCACGGATAGGGTGCGGTCTGCCGCCCGGAATAGCCGTTACAGGGGGCCGCACCCGCCAATTTCCCGTCTGCCGGAAACGTCAACGTCGCCTCTGCCGCATACGCCGCCCCGTCAATGCTCTGAAGATGCCACACCGCATCGGCCCCACCATGGCCCGTCACACTCTCATCCTTGCAATAGCCCAGCACAGACAGCGCCATGACTGTCAAAACCAGCCGCATCGGCCTTACCTCAGCGCCAGTATGAGATCGACCAGCGATCCGATGGCGGGCGCCGCCTGATCCTGCGCCGTGTCTCGCATCGCTTGCATGCCAATCGCAGACGCATAGAGGATCCGCGCCATTTCCAGATTGCCGATGTCACAGGCGGACAATAGCCGATGCAACCGCGTCAGACGCATCTCGTCGACTTGTGCCACCGCCTCTGCCGCGACTGGATCAGCCCCAGCCCAAGCCCGGATTGCCGATTCGGCGCGCAAAGACAGGCTATCACCATGCACCGTCGCGGCTATGCTCTGCGCGGTGTCACGCAGCCGCACGGTATCCGTGCCAGCTTCTGACGCCGCCTCAAGCGCCACTGCAACCTCAGCCTGCCACAACGCAAGAAGTGCTTGGTGATAGGCGGGTACATCAGCGAAATGCCAATAAAACGAGCCTTTTGTTGCCCCCAGCCGCCGTGCCAGAGGCTCTGCCCCAAGCGCCGCCGGACCCGCCTCGCACAGCGCCGCGAATCCGGCCCAAAGCCAGTCAGTCTGCGTCAAACGGGGGCGGCGGATCGCACTCATGGCTCAGCCATACGCAGCCAGCCCTCGGGCTGCAAGGGGTGGCGCTGTCACGGCGCACTCCCCATACACCTCAACCCTCTGTCGCAAAAGTTTTACGCGCCTGTCGCAAACTCTTTGAGAACGCCGGTTACGTGGGTCGCAAACCAAGGGGGCATTCTTCGTGCTGAGTATCGACACGCTGACCAAGACATTCGGCCGCAATACGGCGGTGGACAAGGTGACCTTCACCGTAACCAAACCTATGATGATCGGCATCATCGGGCGCTCGGGCGCGGGCAAATCCACCCTGCTGCGGATGATCAACCGCCTAACCGATTGCTCGTCGGGTCAGATTCTCTTTGAGGGGCGCGACGTGACCGCCCTCAGAGGGGCCGATAAACGCAGTTGGCAATCCGACTGCGCCATGATCTTTCAGCAATTCAACCTCGTGCCGCGCATGGATGTGGTCTCGAACGTGCTGCATGGCACGCTCAATCGCCGCTCGACGCTGTCCACGATGTTCAACCTCTACCCCCATGCCGACATTCACCGCGCCATTGAAATCCTCGACCGGCTTGGCATCGCCGACCATGCTCCCAAACGCGCCGAGGCGCTCTCGGGCGGGCAGCAGCAGCGCGTGGCCATCGCCCGCGCCTTAATGCAAGACCCCAAGATCATCCTCGCGGATGAACCCATCGCCAGCCTCGATCCAATGAATGCGCAACTGGTGATGGACGACTTGCGCCGCATCCACGAAGAGGACGGGCGCACCGTGATCGCCAACCTGCACACGCTCGACACCGCGCGGCGCTACTGCGACCGGGTGATCGGCATGCTGCATGGCCGCGTGGTCTTCGACGGCACGCCCGAGCAACTGACCACTGGCGTTGCCCGCGACATTTACGGAGCCGATAACAGCTTTTCCGAAGAAAGCACCTCGACCTCCATCGAAACGCTCGACCGCAGCACCGCCCGCGCCCTGCGCGCGGCCGAGGCGGCGGTCTGACCGTCCCCCCACCACCCAAGGCCCGCCGGGGGTGGCGGGTCGTAATCCAACTGGAGAAAAATCCATGAAGAACCTCGTTGCTGCCATTCTCGCAACCACCGCGCTCAGCGGCGCGGCCTTTGCCGACACCCACAGCCAAGCTAAGATCGAAGAATTCCGCATCGGCATTCTGGGCGGCGAAAACGCACAGGACCGCATGTCGTCGAACGAATGCTACCGCGCCAAGGCCGAAGAACTGCTCGGCGTGCCGGTCAAGCTCTTCACCCCCGCCGATTATGACGGCGTCATTCAGGGCCTCTTGGGCGGCACGCTCGACATGGCCTGGCTCGGGGCCTCCGCTTACGCCAAGGCCTATCTCACGGACCCCGAGGCGGTCGAGCCGATCATGGTCAAGACCAACCTCGACAAATCCTACGGCTATTATGCCGTCGGCTTTGCCCGCAAGGATCGGAACATCAGCTCGCTCGAAGACATGAAGGGCAAGGTCTTTGCCTTTGGCGATCCCAACTCGACCTCCGGCTACCTGATCCCCTCGATCGAGATCCCCGTCGAGATCGGCGCAACCATGGACTCGGGCGATTACTTCGGTGAGGTTAAGTTCGTCGGTGGCCATGAGCAGACCATCGTTGCCGTCGCCAATGGCGATGTTGACGCCGGCGTGACTTGGGCCGATGGCATGGGCGCGTGGGAAGACGGCTACAACTCGGGCGCGCTGCGCAAGGCTGCCGATGCAGGCCTCGTCGACATGAACCAGATCGTCGAGATCTGGAAGTCGAAGCCTATCCCCGAAGGCCCCATCGTGCTGCGCAAATCCCTGCCCGAACGCGTCAAGCTTGACATCACCACCTTGACTGCCTCGCTGCCCTATATGGACGCCGATTGCGCTTATAACTTCATGGCCGGTGAGGCGCTCGGCTTCCAGCCGATCAACCACGACGCCTATCTCTCGATCATCGAGGCGCGCAAGGCCTCGAACTAAGCCTAAGCGGCTGACACCAGACCGGGCCTGCATCGCCGCAGGCCCGGTTTCGCATGACGGGGGACAGCTATGACCGATCTGACCGCAGGACAGGCCGCCGCGCGCGTGCAATCCGTGCAAGCCGCCTACATGGAGATGACCCGCCGCAAACGCACCTATGGCGCGGTGATGCTGATCGTCTTCGTGGCTCTGATGGTGTCCGGCTTTCAGGTGGCCGATGCGCGCAACGCGGGCGGCTTCTGGGACGGGATCGGCAATATCTTTCAGTTCCCCGGCGAAGTGCTGTCTGAAGCGGCTGAGAAAATCGCCAACTTGCCGGGGCTGATCTGGAAATTCCTGCCGTCTCTTATCGAGACCGTGAACATCGCGGCGGCCTCCACCCTGCTCGGGGCGATCTTCGCGGTGATGATCTCGCTTCTGGCCACGCGCGGCCTTGCCAAATGGCCACGCCTGATCGGGGTCTTTCGCCGGATCATGGACGTCCTGCGCGCGGTGCCCGAGATTGTCATCGCCCTCGTGCTGATCTTTATCTTGGGCGGCGGCCCGGTGCCGGCAATGATCGCCATCGCTATTCACGCAACGGGCGCGCTCGGCAAACTCTTTTCCGAAGTCAATGAAAACGCCAGCCTCAAACCCGTCGAGGGGCTGCAATCGGTGGGCGCGACATGGGGCCAGCGTATGTGGCTGGGCGTCATCCCGCAGGTCGCGCCGAACTATCTCAGCTACGCCCTCCTGCGGTTCGAGATCAACATCCGCGCCTCCGCCATCCTCGGTTTCGTGGGCTCCGGCGGCATCGGCTATGACCTCAAAAACGCCTTCAGTTGGGGACAGGGACGCTATGACGAGGTGGCCGCGATCTTTCTGCTTCTGTTTGGAACCATCGTGCTCTTCGACCAGATTTCCAGCCACTTCCGCAACAAGCTGATCGGCGAGGGCTAAGACCATGAGCATGATGACCGACATCACTCCCACCCACTTTGATGCCACAGCGCACTTTGAACGCAAGCGGCGGCTGGCCTTTGCATTCCCTGCGGTGATCCTCGCCTATTTCGCCTATATCTTCTTTGCCTTCGACATCATGGGTCTCGCCGAGCGCGCGCGATTGGACAACGCCAAGATTCTCGTCGCCGACAGCTATAGCTACAAGACCCATGTGACCCGTGACAACCGCAGCGGCGCGCTCAGCATCGCGGTCGAAGGCGAGAACAAGGGAACATGGCCCGACGGCACCAGCCCCGATTGGGTCGATATCCAGAGCCCCGAACGCACACTTGTTACCCTAAAATACGGCCAAGAGGTGCTGCTCGACGGCAACACAATGCGCTACGATGTGCCGGGCTATGGGTTGATCACAGCAGAGGTCACGCGCCGCGACGGCGTCATGCTCGACCTGCCCAGCGACACAATCCCCGACTGGATCAGCGCCAGCGAGGCCCGCGTAGATATCACCACCGATGCAGGCCGCGTGACCCTGACACGGGCGCGCACCGAGGTCATGCGATATCACTTCGGCTGGGAACTCTTCTGGTTCACCCTCGACAGCCCGTTTTATGGCAAGAGCCTGGGTGAATTGGCAGCGCTTGCAGTCTCCTCCGACCGGATTGTCGACGGTAAGAGCAACCTCGCCGCCATGGCGCATGACGTCTGGAACAATCGCATGTGGCAACACAAGGATGTCATGTGGGCCATCTTCGAGACGATCCTCATGGCCTTTCTCGGCACCATGGGGGCGGGGCTGGTGGCGCTCCCGCTGGCTTTTGCCGCTGCGCGCAACTTCTCGCCCTTCATGGCGGTGCGCTCCGCCGTCCGACGGGTATTTGACCTCTTGCGCGGGGTCGATGCGCTGATCTGGACACTGGTTCTGGCCCGCGCCTTTGGCCCCGGCCCGATGACCGGCGCGCTGGCCATCCTGCTGACCGACACCGGCACCTTTGGTAAACTCTTCTCCGAAGCGCTGGAGAACGTCGACAAAAAACAGATCGAAGGCGTGCAATCGACGGGGGCCAAGCCGCTGCAACGCTACCGCTTTGGCGTGATCCCCCAGATCACCCCCGTCCTGCTCAGCCAGTTACTCTATTACCTCGAATCCAACACCCGAAGCGCCACCATCATCGGCGCGATCACCGGCGGCGGGATCGGCCTTTTGTTGACACAGGCCATGATCACGCAAAAAGATTGGGAAGAGGTCAGCTATTACATCATTCTCATTCTGCTGATGGTGATGCTGATGGACACGGTGTCAGGATGGCTGCGCCGCAAGCTCATCACCTCGAATGACGGCGGGCATTGAGAGGGCGGAATTTGAGTATTTGATCCAAGAAAAGGTAACCTGCTTGCTTTTTCTTGGATCAACTACTCCCGCCGGAGGCCCAAAACCCTTATGGAGCGCGCCATGCCCCGATTGCAGGCCGACAAAGCCCTGATCCACCCCGAGTGCGAGATCACAGATTGCGAATTCGGCATCTATACAGAGATCGGGCGCGGCAGCCGCCTCGCGCATGTGGCGATGGGGGATTATTCCTATTGCGACCGGTCCTGTGACCTCGCCAATGCCGAAATCGGCAAATTCGCCAATATCGCCAGCTTTGCCCGGGTGGGGGCAACCGATCACCCGCTCGACCGCGCCAGCCTGCACCACTTCATCTATCGCTCGGCCAGCTATTGGGACGATGCAGCTGACGACATTGATTGGTTCGACAAACGCCGCGCGCGGGTGGCGCGGATCGGCCATGACACCTGGATCGGCCATAATGCGCAAGTGAAGCCCGAAATCACTGTGGGTCATGGCGCGGTGATCGCCGCCGGGGCGGTGGTGACGCATGACGTGGCCCCCTATACGATCGTCGCGGGCGTGCCAGCCCAGCCCCTGCGCCCTCGCCTCGCACCCGCTCTGGCCGACCGCATGATGGCCTTGGCGTGGTGGGAGTGGGATCACACTCGGCTGCGCCATAGCCTTGACGATTTCCGCAGCCTGAGTGCCGAGGCATTCCTCGAAAAGCACGGCGGTTGAGCGAGCAAAAAGGCGGCCTTGTGGGGCCGCCTTGGGATGCTGAAATCATAGCATGAAAAAGGCAGGTGCAATAGCCTCGCTGATAGGCTCACCAGATGACAGGCCCGTGACAAACCGCACTTTCTCACAAATCCGCAAGCGTCAGCGTGATCCGGTCCCCGGCAAACCAAGTGCGGCCATATTCAATGGGCCAACCCTCTGGATCCACATTGACCGCAATCGTGCGCAGGATCGGTGCGCCGGGGCTGAGGCTCAGATGCACCGCCTGCATCGGGCTGGCCAGTTTCGCATTGAGCCGGGTCGAGGCGCGGGTGAAATCCGCGACTCCCTCTGCGGCCAGCGCAGCCGTCACCGATGTCAGCCGCCTCAGCGCCTCGGGCAGGCCGGGAAACCGCGCCGCCGGAAAGCTGCTGCGAAACACCGCCACCGGCACGCCGTCTGCCAGCGACAGCCCGTCACAGACATGCACCATCGCCCCCGGCGCGAGCCTCAGCGCTTCTGCCTCGGCGGCATCGGCGCTGCGCGTCTCAAGGGCGAGGATTTCCTTGGTCGGCAGGCGCCCGGCGGCTTGCAAATTCTGATGAAACCGCACCCGTCGGCCAATCGGATACTCGGTCGGACGATGCGCGACAAAAGCCCCCGCCCCGCGCCGACTAAAAATCACTCCCGCCTCGGCCAAGGCCGCCAACGCCCGGCGCACCGTATGGCGGTTGACGCCAAAACGCGTCGCCAGCACCGCCTCGGTCGGGAGCTTGTCCCCGGGGCCATAGCGCGCTGCCGCGATGTCATCGCTCAGACTGTCATGGATCGCCCGCCACAGGGCATCGGGTTTTTCTCGAGGCATGTCACATAAGTTTCATTGCTGACTGGCTTGCTAGGGGCCGGGGTTTCGCGTATAGATTTGTCTAGTTGTATAGTTATATCGACAACTTCGCAAGATGTCCAGCAAGGGACCCGCATGAGCAAAGAAACCGAACGCAAGGGCTGGATGGGCCTCTTGGCGCGCGCGCCCGCCGAGGATCTGCACAGGCTCTGGTCTGAAACGGGGTTGACCCCCGATCACGCCTATCTGCGCGCCCCAGAAGTGGGCGGCGTCATGGTGCGGGGCCGCGCCGGGGCCACGGGGACTGCCTTCAACTTGGGAGAGATGACCGTCACCCGCTGCGCCCTGCAACTGGGCGACGGTCGCGTCGGCCACGGCTATGTGCAGGGTCGCGACAAACGCCACGCGACTGAGGCCGCTCTGATTGACGCGCTGATGCATGGGGCCGAGGCAGCGATGATCCGCGCCCATATCCTCGACCCTCTGGCCGAGGCAGAGACCACCCGCCGCCAGACCCGCGCGGCCCACGCCGCCGCGACCAAGGTCGATTTCTTCACCCTTGTGCGAGGAGAGGATTGATGCAGACCGAGGCCCTGACCGGCGGCTTTGCCGATACACCAACCCAATCGGCAGAGGCATTTCGCGCGGTGATGCGTGCCATGGCCCGCCCCGGCACCATTGAGCAGATCACGGGCGCTCGGCCCCCCGCGCCGCTCTCAAACGCCGCTGGGGCTGTGATCCTCACCCTTTGTGATCCCGAAACGCCGGTGCATCTGGCGGGCGCGGCCGATACTTCGGCCGTTCGCGACTGGATCACCTTTCACACCGGCGCGCCGCTGGTCGAGCGCGCCCGCGCCAGCTTTGCGCTTGGCACGTGGCAGGCGCTTTTGCCGCTCGATTCCTATCCCATCGGCACCGCCGAATATCCCGACCGCTCCACCACCCTGATCGTCGAGATGCCACAGCTCAGCCAAACCGGCGCGCGCCTGACCGGGCCCGGCATCGCAACAACCGCCGCCCTGTCGCTGCCCGACATCGCCGCCTTTCAGCAGAACACCGCGCTCTATCCTTTGGGGCTGGATTTCCTCTTTACCTGCAAGAACCACCTCGCGGCGCTGCCGCGCTCAACCCGCGTGGAGGGCCTCTAGATGTATGTCGCAGTCAAAGGCGGCGAACGCGCCATCGACAACGCCCATGCCTGGCTCGCCGAGGAGCGGCGCGGCGATACGGACGTGGCCGAACTCAGCGTGGCGCAGATCCGCGAACAACTCAGCCTCGCGGTCAACCGCGTCATGGCCGAAGGGTCGCTCTATGATCCCGACCTTGCCGCGCTCGCCATCAAACAGGCGCGCTGTGATCTGATCGAGGCGATTTTCCTCATCCGCGCCTATCGCACCACCCTACCCCGGTTTGGGGCCTCTAACCCGGTGGACACCGCCGCTATGCGCTGTGACCGGCGCATCTCGGCCACGTTCAAGGATGCGCCGGGCGGTCAGGTTCTGGGTCCGACGTTTGACTACACCCATCGCCTCTTGGATTTCAAACTGGCGGCAGAGGGCGAGACGCCCGAGGCGTCAACAGCCACGCCCACCCCCAGCCCCACGCCGCATATCATGGGCTATCTCGACCGTGAGGGGCTCATACAACAGGAACCCGAGAGCGACAGGACACCCCCCGACCTCACCCGCGAACCGATGCAATTGCCCGCAGACCGTGCGCTGCGGCTTCAGGCGCTCACGCGCGGCGACGAGGGGTTCATCCTGTCGCTCGCCTATTCCACCCAGCGCGGCTATGCCCGCAACCACGCCTTTGTGGGGGAGTTGCGCATCGGCGCGGTGGCGGTGGAAATGGACATTCCAGAACTGGGTTTCGCCATCGAACTGGGCGAAATCACTCTCACCGAATGCGAGACGGTGAACCAGTTCAAAGGCTCCAAAACCGAACCGCCACAATTCACCCGGGGCTATGGGCTGGTCTTTGGCCAGACCGAACGCAAGGCCATCGCCATGGCGCTGGTGGACCGCGCCCTACGCTGGCGCGAACTCGGCGAAGAGGACCAGGGCGCGCCCGCGCAGGATGAGGAATTCGTCCTCATGCATGCCGACAATATTCAGGCCACCGGCTTTTTGGAGCATATCAAGTTGCCGCATTATGTCGATTTCCAAAGCGAATTGGAACTGGTGCGCAAACTCCGCCGCGAGGCAGAGGGCGCGGCGCATCGGGAGGCGGCGGAATGAGTATTTTTGCCAAGAAAAAGCAGGGGCGCCGATGACCCTCATCGTCTTTGACATCGGCAATGTCCTCTTGCGCTGGGACCCGCAGGCGGCCTTTCGCCATGCCTTTGCCAGCGACGCCGAGATTGACGCGCTGCTGGACGAGGTCGGCTTCTATGACTGGAACTATGAGCAGGACAGGGGCCGCCCACGCGCCGAGGCGGTGGCGGCGATTGCCGCCCGCTGGCCAGAACATGCCGCCCTGATGAACGGCTATTTCGACCGCTTCGGCCTGACCATCCGCGACCGCATCCAAGGGTCATGGGACATTGCCGCAAACCTCAAGGTGCGCGCCTATCGTCTCTGGGCGCTCACCAATTTCTCAGCCGATACCTGGCCCGAGGCGCGGCACCTGCATCCCGACCTGACCACGCTCTTTGAGGGGATCGTCGTGTCGGGGCATGAGCGTATGGTCAAACCCGACCGTGAGATTTTCGACCTCCTCTGCACCCGCGCCGATGCCGCGCCGGAGCAGTGCTATTTCATTGACGACAGCGCCAGCAACGTGGCCGGTGCCCGCGCCGCAGGCTGGCAGGCGCATCACTTCACCGGGCCCGAGGGCCTGCATGCAGACCTGCGCGACCGGGGGCTCTTATGACCGATTACAACTTTGCCTATCTCGATGAGCAGACCAAGCGGATGATCCGCCGCGCCATTCTAAAGGCATTGGCAATCCCCGGCTATCAGGTGCCCTTTGCCAGCCGCGAGATGCCGATGCCCTATGGCTGGGGCACGGGGGGCGTGCAGGTCTCTGCCGCCTGTCTTACGCCCGGCGATACGTTCAAGGTGATCGACCAAGGGGCCGATGACACCACCAACGCGGTCTCGATCCGCAAATTCTTTGAGAAAACCGCGCGTGTCGCCACCACCGAGGAAACCGCACGGGCCAGCATCATCCAGACCCGTCACCGCATCCCCGAGGAGGCCCTGAGCGAGGATCAGATCCTAGTCTATCAGGTGCCGATCCCCGAACCGCTGCGGTTTCTCGAACCCTCCGAGGTGGAGACCCGCAAGATGCACGCGCTTGAGGAATATGGCCTCATGCATGTGAAACTCTACGAGGATATCAGCCAGCATGGCGCGATTGCCACCGCCTATGCCTATCCGGTCAAGGTCGAGGGGCGCTATGTCATGGACCCCTCACCGATCCCCAAATTCGACAACCCCAAACTCAGCATGGCCGCGATCCAGCTCTTTGGTGCAGGGCGCGAACAGCGCATCTATGCCCTGCCGCCCTATACAAAGGTTGTCAGTCTCGATTTCGAGGATCACCCGTTCGAGCCCACAAAGGCCGCGCATGATTGCGACCTTTGCGGGGCCGCTGACAGCTATCTCGACGAGGTGATCATGGATGATGCGGGCGGGCGCATGTTCGTCTGCTCAGACACCGATTATTGCCGCGCCCGCCGCGCAGCGGGCCATATCGGTGCCCAAGGCGCCCCCTATGAAGAGGCCACCGCATGACCCCCCTTCTGCAAGTCCGCGATCTCGCCAAATTCTACGGGTCCCGGCGCGGCTGCGAGGGCGTCAGCTTTGATCTCTACCCCGGCGAGGTGATGGGCATTGTCGGCGAGAGCGGATCAGGCAAATCCACGCTTCTGAGCTGCCTTGCCGGGCATCTGCCCCCCGACCGGGGCGAGGTCATCTTTGACACGCACGGCCACGGGCCCCGCGACACGCTCACCATGTCCGAACCTGAACGGCGGATGCTGATGCGCACCGATTGGGCCTTTGTCCATCAGCACGCCCGCGACGGGCTGCGCATGGGGGTGAGCGCCGGTGGCAATGTGGGCGAACGGATGATGGCCGTGGGCGCGCGGCATTATGGTGATATCCGCGCACAGGCGATTGACTGGCTGGGCCGGGTCGAAATTGCCGCCGACCGCGTCGATGACAAACCGCAGGCGTTTTCAGGCGGCATGCAGCAACGCCTGCAAATCGCCCGCAACCTCGTCACCGGCCCGCGTCTGGTGTTCATGGATGAACCCACCGGCGGGCTTGATGTCAGCGTGCAGGCGCGGCTCCTCGATCTCTTGCGCGGCCTCGTGCGCGAAATGGGCCTCTCGGCCATTATCGTCACTCATGATCTGGCGGTGGTGCGATTGCTCGCCGACCGGCTGATGGTGATGAAAGATGGCTTTGTGGTCGAAGACGGCCTGACCGATCAGGTGCTCGACGATCCGCAACACGGCTATACGCAACTGCTTGTTTCCAGCGTATTGCAGGTCTGACGCCATGTGCAGGAGCAGAGCATGATCACCTATTATGCCAAACACGAGACCGGATTGCATCCGGTGCCAGACCTGAACGGCGCGCCTGTGCTGTGGATCGACATGCTCGCACCCGACGCACAGGCACTCGCGCAAATGTCGGGGCGTTTGGGCATCGCCCTGCCCAGCCGCGAGGATCAGGACGAGATCGAGCAATCCTCCCGCCTCTATCTTGAGGACGGCGTGCCGGTGATGACAGCCCTCTTGCCTGCGCGCAATGACGCGGGCGAAACCATCGTCGGCCCGGTGTCTTTCGTGCTCATGGCCGACCGGCTGGTGACACTGCGTCACCACACCCCGCGCCCCTTTACCACCTTTCCCGACAAGGCCGGGAAATCCTCTTACGGCTGCGCCAGCACAGAGGCAGTGCTAATCGGTTTGATCGAGGAAATCATCGACCGACTGGCCGATATCATCGAACAGACCGGGCGCGACATCGACGCGCTCTCCAAACGCATCTTTGGCGACAAACCCCTCAATACCGAGGCCTATCGCACCGCCCTGCGCGACATCGGTCAGGCCGACGGGCGCGTCATGCAAATCCGCGAGAGCCTGATGACACTGGAGCGCCTGCTGGGCTTTCTCATGCCGGTGATGGAGGCACGGCGCGGCGCCAAGCCACTGCGCGGCGCGCTGAAATCGCAATATCGCGATGTGCGCACGATCACCGAACAGGCGGGCTATCTGCAACAGAAAACCGGCTTCATGCTGGATGCAGCGCTTGGCCTCATCACAATCGAGCAAAATGCCATCATCAAAATTTTCTCGGTCGCGGCGGTGGCCTTTCTGCCGCCCACCCTCGTGGCGTCCATCTACGGGATGAATTTCGAGGTGATGCCAGAATTGTCCTGGCCCTTCGGCTATCCGCTGGCCTTGGGGCTGATGGCGCTGTCGGCGCTGGTGCCGCTCTGGCTTTTCCGCCGTCGCGGCTGGCTTTAACCCCATGGAGACCCGGCAATGATCGAGATTGACAGCCTGAGCAAGAGCTTCACCCTGCACAATCAGGGTGGCGCGATCATTCCGGTGATGGTGGGCGCGCATCTCAATGCCGCCCCCGGCGAATGTGTGGCGCTCACCGGCAGCTCGGGCGCGGGCAAATCCACCCTGATGCGGATGATCTACGGCAATTACCGTGCCAACACCGGGCGGATCATGGTGGGGGACACCGATGTCGCCCGCGCCACCCCGCGCGAGATCATCCAACTCCGCCGTCACACCCTGGGTTATGTCAGCCAGTTCCTGCGCGTCGTGCCCCGCGTGCCGACACGCGACGTGGTGGCAGAACCGCTCCTGATCCTCGGAACCCCGCCCGATGTGGCGCTCGACCGCGCCGAGGCGCTGCTGGCGCGCCTCAACATCCCCGGCCGGCTCTGGTCGCTCAGCCCCACGACGTTTTCCGGCGGCGAGCAACAGCGTGTCAACATCGCACGCGGCTTTGCCCATGACTTTCCCGCCCTCCTGCTGGATGAGCCTACCGCCAGCCTTGATGCCACCAACCGCGAGGTCGTCCTGACCCTGATCGAAGAGGCCAAGGCGCGCGGCGCGGCCATCATCGGCATTTTCCACGACGAGGCCGCACGCGCACGCGTCTGCGACCGAGAGGTGGACGTCGCCACCTTTACCCCGGCGCGCGCGGCATGACGCGGGGCCGCCTCATCGCCGTGGTCGGCCCCTCTGGCGTGGGCAAGGACACGCTGATGCGCGCCATGATCGCAGGCCACCCCGGTCTGCGCCGCGCCCGCCGCGTCATCACCCGCGCCCCGGACCCCGAAGGCGAGGGCCATGAGGCCGTGAGCGAGACCGAATTCGACGCCCGGCTCAAGGAGGGCGGTTTTGCCCTGCATTGGCGTGCGCACGGGCTACGCTACGGCGTGCCGGTGGGGATCTGCCTTGATCTGGCGGCGGGGCGCGATCTGCTGGTGAACCTGTCGCGCAGCGTGCTGCCCGAGGCACAGGCGCGGTTTCAGCCTTTTGTCATCCTGCATTTGACCGCTACCTCCGAGGTATTGGCTGCCCGCCTCGCCGGGCGCGGTCGCGAAACCCATACCGATATTGCCGAGCGGTTGAGCGGCGCCGATCTGGCCCTCCCCGAGGGCGTGGGTCCCGTGATCACGCTCGACACCGACGCAGCCCTCCCCCGGCTCACCAAAACCGCGCTCAAAGCAATCTATGCGGTCAAGGTATGACGGTGCAGCACATGAAACCGCCCCTGCCGATCCTCGCCCACCAGCGACAGCGCGTCGATCTGGAACGGACGCGGCACAATCGGGCCAAGCCGCGCGTCAAGCGCCGCCTTGATCACGGGCAATTCCGCCTTTGGCCGCTTGCCGGTCAACGTGATATGAAATCGGAACTCTTCCATCACATAGGGATAGCCCCAACGCAACAGGTGCGCGTCTTGCGCAGGCGTCAGCCCCCCGGCCCGACGCCGCGCCAATTGTGCCTCGGTCAAGGGCGCGCGAAACGGCTCGAACGCCGCAACGGCCCGTGCCGCCAACCCGTTCAGCCCACCCTGATCTCCCACCGGCACCAATGCCAGAAACCGCCCCAGAGCCGCGATCTCCAGCCCCGCCAGCGTGACCGCCGCCTCCCCTGCACAAAACCGCTCGAACGCCCCAATCAATCCCGCCTCTCCCTGCCCCTCGGCCAAGGCAAAGGGCGGCTTGATCGTCGCATGCAGACCGTATTTGCGTGGGGTCTCGGTGATTTCGGCCACCGGCGCGGGCAGGCCTGGCACCTCGGGATGCGCGACGGCACAGCGCCGCGCGCAATCCCACCCCAACCACGCCGCGCCCAGGGAGGCAAGTTCCCCCTCGGGGGGCGTGAAATAAACAGCGTAGCGGTGAAAATCCATGAGGTCTCTCGTCGGGTTGCCGTGACGTGCCAAGAAAGCGTGACATCCCAATGACAGAAGACATCATTCTCGCCAATGCCCTCCTCATCCTGCCCGATGCGGTGATGCCCGGCGCGCTCCACCTTCGGGGCGGTACAATCACCGCCATCGACAGCGGCACCGCCGTGCCGCCCGGTGCGGTCGATTGTGGCGGCGATTACCTCGCCCCCGGCCTGATCGAGCTGCACACCGACAATCTGGAGCGGCACATCCAACCCCGCCCCAAGGTCGATTGGCCGCATAATGCCGCCATCCTCGCCCATGATGCGGAACTGGCCAGCGTGGGCATCACCACCGTCTTTGACGCGATGCGCGTGGGCTCAATCCCCACCGGCGTCGGGCGCTATAGCAAATATGCCCGTGGTCTGGCCGATGAGTTGCTCAGCCTGCGCGCCGAGGATGCGCTCAAGATCAGCCATTTTCTGCACCTGCGCGCCGAGGTCTGCTCGGAAACGCTGGAAGAGGAAATGGAGCAATTCGGCGCGCAAGACCGCGTCGGCATCGTCAGCCTGATGGACCACACGCCGGGGCAGCGCCAATTCCGCGACCTGACCAAGCTCGAGGAATACATGAAGGGCAAACACGCCCTCTCGGATGCGGAATTCGCCGAACATGTGGCGCAACTCAGGGCTCTGCGCGCCGCCAATGGCGCGCGCCACGAAGCGGCGGCGGTGGCCCACGCCGCCCGCTATGGCGCGGTGCTGGCCAGCCATGATGACACCACCGCCGAACAGGTGGCGGTGTCCGGCGGCTATGGCATCCGGCTGGCCGAATTTCCCACCACGGTCGAGGCGGCGCGAGCCTGTCACAGCCACGATATCGCGGTCATCATGGGCGCGCCCAACCTCATTCGGGGCGGCTCGCATTCCGGCAATGTCGCGGCGGGGGAACTGGCGGACGTCGGCTATCTTGACATCCTGTCGTCGGATTACGTGCCCTCCGCGCTCTTGCTCGGTGCGGTGCAACTGGGCGCACGCTGGGGCGATATGGCGCGGGGCCTCGCCACCGTCACCGCCAATCCGGCCCGCGCAGTGGGTCTGGCGGATCGCGGCACGCTCAGGACCGGCGCACGCGCAGACCTGATCCGCTTTCGCCTGCGCAGCGGCGCGCCAGCGCTGCGCGGTGTCTGGTCACAGGGCCGCCGCGTCGCCTGAACCCGCTTTGACAAGGGTGAAATCGGCGCGCATAACGGGCGCGAATTCAATCGCTTGCCCCGGAGGCCCCGATGACCCAACCGCTGTTTTCCCTGCCCCAACCGCCGCTCGTGCCGATCACCGGCACGGATCAGGGCTACCCGGTGCAGCGCATCTTCTGCGTCGGGCGCAACTATGCCGCCCATGCGCTTGAAATGGGCAATGAGGTAGACCGCGAAGCGCCGTTCTATTTCAACAAAGCGCCACAAACCCTGTGCCTCAGCGGCGCCAGCATCCCCTATCCGCTGGAAACCTCGGATTGCCATCACGAGATGGAATTCGTCGTGGCGCTCAGCGCCCCCGCCTTTCGCGTCAGCGCGGCTGATGCGATGGATGCGGTCTATGGCTATGCCTGCGGCATCGACCTCACCCGCCGCGACCTGCAAGGTGTCGCCAAGGAAAAACGCCGCCCCTGGGACATCGGCAAGGATTTCGAGAACGCCTCAATCATCTCGGCGCTCACCCCCAAAGCCGAATTTGGCGACATCGCCGATCAGGCCATCCGCCTCTCGGTGGACGGGCGCACCGTGCAAGAGGCGACACTCGCCGACATGATCTGGTCGGTCCCCGAGATCATCGCCCACCTGTCGCGCTTTTATCACCTCGCCCCCGGCGACCTGATTTACACCGGTACGCCCGCAGGCGTCGGCCCCGTGCTGCCCGGCAACACACTCTTGGGCGAGATCGACGGTCTCGCCCCCCTGCACCTGACCATCACCGCCGCAGAGTAGACCCCATGACCGAACCAGACCAAGGCCGCCTGCAATATGTGCCGGTGACGCTCTTTACCATTGTCATGGGCCTTTGCGGCTTTACCCTCGCGCTCCGTGCGGGCGAGGCGGCTTTGGGGCTTGGCCATTCCGCCTCTTGGGCGGCGCATTTGCTTTCTATGGTGGTCTTTGCCGCCGTGGCGCTTGCATATCTCGCCAAGGCGCTGCGCCACCCCGCTGCCGTGGCCGCCGAATGGCGTCACCCAGTCAAACTCGCCTTCTTTCCGGCAATTTCCATCGCCTTGGTGCTGATGTCGATCGTCATGCTCGCCCCGGCACCGGGGATTGCCCATGTGATGTGGCTCATCGCCGTGCCAATGCAACTGGTCCTCACCCTCGCCGTTGTCAGCGGCTGGATCAGCGCCCGCGCGTTCCAACATGGCCACCTCTCACCGGCATGGTTCATCCCGGCGGTGGGCAATGTGATCGTGGCCATCGCCGGGGTGCCACTCGGCTACCCGGAAATAAGCTGGTTCTTCACCAGCGTCGGCCTCATCTTCTGGATTGTCCTGCTCACGCTTGTGATGAACCGGCTGATTTTTCACGATCCCTTGCCAGAGCGGTTGCAACCCTCTCTGGTCATCCTGATCGCCCCGCCCTCAGTGGGATTTCTCGCTTGGGTGGAACTGGTGGGCGGCGTCGATCCCTTTGCCCGCGTGCTGCTCAATTGCGCCTATCTCTTTACGCTTATTGTCGCGGTGCAACTCCCCAAGCTCTTGAAGTTGCAGTTTTCCTTGGCCTTCTGGGCGCTCAGTTTTCCCATGGCAGGCGTCACCATCGCGAGCTTCACCTATGCAAAGGAAGTCGGCTCTCCGGGACACCTCCTGATCGGCCTTGCCCTTCTCACGGTCCTCTGCGTGATCATCGCTGGTCTTCTGTGGCGCACCCTCAAAGCCCTGCGCGCCGGCGTGATCTTTCAACCCGATTGAACGGCTGGGCCAAGCGCCCACCCGTTCCTCTGCAGTCATATCCTCGGGTTAAAGCTCACCCGGTTGCCTGCGCCGTGATCCACGCGAGCACGACATAGCGCCCGGTCTTGGCCAGAGTAACGAGTAGCACGAAGAGCCAGATCGGTGTGCGCATGACCCCGGCGATCACCGTAAAAGCGTCACCCAAGGGGGCCCAACTGAGCAGCAGCGTCCAGACGCCCCATCGCGCGTACCAGCCCTGAGCGCGCGCCATCTGCGTGTCAGTTGCCGGAAACCAGCGCCGATGTCGAAATCGCTCGATTCCTCTGCCCATGACATAATTGACCACGGCCCCCAGCGTGTTGCCAATGCTGGCCACAACGATAAGCCACGTGAGTGATACCGTGCCAGCCAGTTGCAGCCCGACAAACACCACTTCGGATTGAAAGGGCAGGATGGTTGCCGCGCCAAAGGCTGCCATGAACAACCCGGCCAATTGCGCGAAAACGCCCGAATCCATCACGATCATGCGTGACAGGTCCGGGCGGTACTGAAAGGCCAGCTCGGGAGATCACTCCTGTTCGGCATAGGCCTCTTGTCGGTCACTCGGAACGTCACGCGGCGGGCGGCCGATGACATCCTTGAGATCCGCCAATTCGATGAAATTATCCGCCTGGCGGCGCAATTCATCCGAGATCATCGGCGGTTGGCTGCGGATGGTCGACACGACCGAGACGCGCACGCCCTGACGCTGAAGGCTCTCGACCAGAGGGCGAAAATCGCCATCGCCCGAGAAGAGCACGATATGATCGACGCGCGGCGCGAGTTCCATCGCATCCACGGTCAGTTCGATATCCATATTGCCCTTGACCTTGCGGCGTCCTTGGCTGTCGGTATATTCCTTGGCCGGTTTGGTGACCATGGAATAGCCGTTGTAATGCAACCAATCGACCAAAGGCCGGATTGGCGAATACTCGTCATTCTCAAGCAGGGCGGTATAGTAAAAGGCGCGCAGCAATTTGCCGCGACGCATGAACTCGGATCTCAGCAACTTGTAATCAATGTCAAACCCAAGCGCCTTGCCAGCCGCGTAAAGGTTTGAGCCATCAATGAACAAGGCCAAACGCTCGTCCTTGTAAAACATCTTAAATGTCCTTCCGAATGGTCATGTCATGCCTGGGAGTGGTGAGTGGTGTGAGTGATGAAGGCAGAACAAGTAACTCGATGAATTAGGGGTTTCGAATTCTGCATGCAAGTGCATGTTACATCCTGAAAGGATATGAGTCTGATGACGTTAGATCAACACTGCTTGATCGCCATGGGTGGAAACTTGCCGTTCGGCGAGGTGAGCCCCGACGTTACCCTGTCGGACGCGCTTGCGCTCTTGCGCGAGAACGGGGCTGAAATCCTCGCGGTCAGCCGCTATTTTCGCACCCCTGCCTTCCCTGCGGGGGCGGGGCCGGATTTCGTCAATGCGGCGGCAGTCCTGCGCTACCCCGGCCCGGCAGAGGCCGTGCTGGCCCTCTTGCACCGGGTCGAGGCGGCGTTTGGGCGGAGACGGGACACCCGGTGGGGACAGCGTACTCTCGACCTTGATCTGATCGCCATCGGACCGCAAATCCTGCCGGACCGGGCCGGATTCGAGGCGTGGCGCGGTCTCTCGCTCAAGGCGCAGCAGGCGCGAGCACCCGACCATCTGATCCTGCCACATCCGCGCGTTCACGAGCGCGCGTTTGTGCTGGTGCCGTTGGCGGATGTGGCCCCGGATTGGGTGCATCCGGTCTTGGGGCGCACGGTACGGCAGATGTTGGACGACCTGCCGCAAGCCCAGCGGGATGAGGTGAAAGTGCTTTGATTCTCTGCTTGTAAATCCCGGCTTGACAGCCTAAATACAAGGCTTCTTAAAATCTGCCCCTAACCCTTCCGGAGGTCGTATGGCCCGCGTTACCACAGAAGATTGCGTTGACAAGGTTCCGAACCGTTTTGATCTGGTGATGCTTGCTGCACACCGTGCCCGCGAAATTGCGTCCGGATCGCCGCTGACGGTGGATCGCGACAACGACAAGAACCCGGTCGTGGCGCTTCGCGAAATTGCCGAGGAAACCCAGTCGGCGGACGACCTGCGTGAGCGTCTGATCGAATCGAATCAGACCCAGATTGAGGTGGATGAACCGGAAGAGGATTCCATGGCCCTCTTGATGGGTGGCGACGTGGACAAGCCCGACACCGACGACATGTCGGAGGAAAAGCTGCTGCGCGCCCTGATGGAAGCACAGGGTCAGGGCTGAGCCTCGACCCTCGTTGCCCGCTCAGCCAAGGCGTATAGCAGATGATCGCCGTTGACGACCTGATCACGCTGGTGCGCCATTACAATCCCCGCACAGACGAGGCTCTCATTCGCGCGGCCTATGATTTTGGCCGCGCGATGCATGAGGGGCAATTTCGTCACTCGGGCGAGCCCTATTTCACCCATCCTGTTGCCGTGGCTGCGATCCTGACTGAGCAACGGCTGGATGATGCGACGATCATCACCGCTCTTTTGCATGACACAATCGAGGACACCAAAGCGTCCTATCAGATTGTCGCAGACAAGTTTGGTCGTGAAGTGGCCGATCTCGTGGATGGCGTCACCAAGCTGACCAATCTGCAACTCTCGAGTTCCGAGACCAAACAGGCCGAGAATTTCCGCAAGCTGTTCATGGCGATGTCCAAGGATTTGCGGGTCATTCTGGTCAAACTCGCCGACCGCCTGCACAACATGCGCACAATCAAGGCCATGCGCCCGGACAAACAGGCGCAAAAGGCGCGCGAGACCATGGATATCTATGGGCCGCTGGCGGGCCGCATGGGTATGCAGTGGATGCGCGAAGAACTGGAAGATCTGGCGTTTCGGGTGCTCAACCCCGAGGCCCGGGCCAGCATCATCCGCCGCTTCATTACCCTGCAACGCGAAACCGGCGATGTGGTCGAACGGATCACCAGCGATATGCGGCACGAGTTGGACAAGGCCGGGATCATGGCCGATGTCTTTGGCCGTGCCAAGAAACCGTATTCGATCTGGCGCAAGATGCAGGAAAAGGAGATGGGCTTTTCACGCCTGTCGGATATCTATGGCTTTCGCGTGATTACCCGCTCCGAGAATGACTGTTACCGCGCTCTGGGGGCAATCCATCAGCGGTGGCGTGCCGTGCCGGGGCGGTTCAAGGATTACATCAGCCAGCCAAAATCCAACGGCTATCGCAGCATTCACACTACTGTGTCGGGCCGCGATGGCAAGCGGGTCGAGGTGCAGATTCGCACGCAGGCAATGCATGACGTGGCCGAAACGGGAGTGGCCGCGCATTGGTCGTATCGCGACGGGGTGCGCTCCGAGAACCCATTTGCCGTAGATCCCGCCAAGTGGATTTCCTCCGTCAGCGAACAGTTCGACGCCGAAGAGGATCACGAGGATTTTCTCGAGGCGGTCAAGCTCGAGATGTATGCGGATCAGGTGTTTTGTTTCACGCCCAAAGGCGATGTGATCAAGTTGCCGCGCGGGGCGACACCGATTGATTTTGCCTATGCCATTCATACACGGATCGGCCATGCCTGCGTTGGGGCCAAGGTGGACGGCATGCGCGTGCCGCTCTGGACGCGGATCAAGAACGGCCAATCGGTCGAGGTGATCACCGCTGACGGGCAGACGCCGCAAGCCACTTGGCTTGATATTGCCACCACCGGCAAGGCGCGCGCTGCCATCCGCCGCGCCCTGCGCGAACTGGACCGCGACCGCTATATCAAACTCGGGCGGGAATTGGCGCGCTCGGCCTTTGAGCATGTCGGCAAAAAGGCAACCGACAAGGCACTCGAAGCCGCCGCGCGCACGCTGCGCCTGAAAAACGCCGATGAGGTGCGCGCGCGATTGGGCAGCGCCGAATTGACTGCGCATCAGGTGCTGAACGCCGTTTACCCGGATCTGGTGCCTGAGGCGGGGAATGAGGTGACGCGTGACCGCGCGGTGATCGGCCTTGGGGCGGATCAGAGCTTTGAGCGGGCGCGCTGTTGCCAGCCTTTGCCGGGCGAGCGGATTGTCGGCATCACCTATCGCGGGCGCGGTGTGGTGATTCATGCCATCGACTGCGAGACCCTGTCGCAATATGACCAACAGCCGGATCGTTGGATGGACCTGCATTGGCACACCGGTACGCATCCGGCAGCCTATGACGTGACACTTGACCTCACCATTGGCAACGATGCCGGGGTGCTGGGGCGGATTTGCACCTTGATCGGCGAGCAGAAGGCCAATATCTCGGATCTGACATTCGTTGACCGGAAACCGGATTTCTATCGTCTATTGATTGATGTCGAGTTGCGCGATGCCGAGCATTTGCACGGCGTGCTCTCGGCGCTAGATGCGGAAAGCGATGTCGCCGCAGTAGAGCGCTATCGAGATCCGTCCCGCGTGGGGGCGGGCTGAGCCATTAACCCTAGGAGCCGCACAAGTGGTTTTCAAACGTCGTGACAGACGCCCCTTGTGGAAGGTGATAGCCGATTTTTTCTGGCCCAAAGGCGGGTGGGCGCGCGCATTTACCTATGTCAAACACCGGCTGCACCGCCTGCCTGATCCACCCGAGCGTATCGCTCGCGGAATATTTGCCGGGGTTTTCACCACGTTCACGCCGTTCTACGGTCTGCACTTCATTGTCGCGGGCACGATTGCTCTCATTCTGCGCGGCAATATCCCTGCGGCCTTGTTGGGCACGTTCTTTGGCAATCCGCTGACCTATGTGCCGATTGGGGTGATTTCGCTTCAGACGGGGCACGCGATCCTTGGTCGCACCACGCTGGCAGAGGATGAAATCAGCCGCTCGCTCGGGGGCAAGTTTCTCGATGCGGGCGATGACCTCAAGAACAACTTTCTTGCCATCTTCATGGATCACACGGCAGATTGGCATAACCTGAAAGTATTCTATGACGAGGTGTTCTTGCCGTATTTGGTGGGGGGCATCGTGCCGGGAATCGTGACGGCGCTTGCGGCCTATTACATCAGCCTGCCTGTGATCACCGCCTATCAGCACCGACGCAAGGGCGTCCTAAAGGCAAAATGGACAGCGATGAAGGAAAAAAAGATCGCCAAGGAAAAACAGGCGCACAAGGCTGACGAGGCGCGAAAACCAGACTAGGTTATGTCTAGAGTCGCGGATCAATCACGGGAGAGGCCGATGTCGGCAGGAAAGAAGCTACGCCTTGGCGTCAATATCGACCATGTGGCCACAGTGCGCAATGCACGTGGCGGGGCCTATCCTGATCCCTTGCGCGCCGCGAAATTGGCCGAAGAGGCCGGGGCGGATGGCATCACCGCGCATCTGCGCGAGGACCGGCGGCATATCTCGGACACAGACATTGATGGGTTGATGGAGGTGCTGACGGTGCCGCTCAACTTTGAGATGGCGGCGACCGAGGAGATGCAGCGTATCGCCCTGCGGCATAAGCCACATGCGGTGTGCATCGTGCCGGAAAAACGCGAGGAGCGCACGACCGAAGGCGGGCTGGAAGTGGCACGCGAGGAAAACCGGCTGGCGCATTACTTAGCACCATTGCGTGCGGCAGGTTGCCGGGTGTCGATCTTTATTGCTGCCGACAAACGCCAGATTGACGCCGCGCACCGGATCGGGGCCGAGGTGATCGAATTGCACACCGGCGCCTATTGCGACGCCCATGCCGAGGGGCATTTTGAGGCCCGAGACCGTGAGTTGGAGGGGCTGCGCGAAATGTCGGCCTATGCCCATTCGCTGGGGCTTGAGGTGCATGCGGGGCATGGTTTGAACTATGAAACCGTGAAGCCGGTCGCAGCCTTTCCCGAGGTGATGGAGCTCAACATCGGGCATTTCCTGATTGGGGAGGCGATTTTTCGCGGATTGCAACCAGCGATTTCCGAAATGCGGCGACTGATGGACGAGGCGCGCGATGGCTGAGCCGCTGGGATTTCTCTCCGCCGCGCTTGCCTTTACCGTCATCGCGGCCTCTCCGGGGCCAGCCAATCTTGCGGCGGCAAGTGTGGCGATGGCTGCGGGTCGGGCCAAGGGCATGCGGTTTGCGCTTGGTCTGGGACTCGGTCTCTTTTTCTGGGGGATGCTGGCCGCGATGGGGCTTGGGGCCGTCCTGCAATCTAGCGGATGGGCGTTGAGTATCCTCAAAATTCTGGGCGCGGGCTATCTTTTCTGGTTGGCCCTGCACTCCTTGCGGGCCGCGCGGCTTGGAAACAGCACGATGGCTGTCCGCGCCGCACCGCGCCGCCTGTTCTGGTCTGGTCTGATGCTGAACCTCTCGAACCCAAAGGCTGTCTTTGCCTGGATGGCGACGCTGTCACTGGGGATTGGCGGCAGCGGGCAGGAGTTTCTGCCGCTCATGCTGCTCTGTGGTTTGATCGGGTTGATCAATTACGTTGTTTGGGTCGCGCTCTTTTCAACCGGGGTGATGATGCGGGGCTATCTGCGCGCGCGCCGCTGGATTGACGCGACGGTCGGCCTGTTGCTTGGTGCGGCGGGTGTGTCGCTGCTTCGGTCGTCGGCCTCTCAATGAGGCAAGGTTGATGTTTCGCGTCATAGCCCTGCTATGCGTCGCCGCCCTCGCGCTCTGGCAGCTAGAAGGGCAGCGGCGCGGGGTGGAAATCACCAGCTTTACGGTCTCTGACACGCCGGTGACGCGTTATGCGCAGCCCGGTGCTGACGGGCCGGTGGTTGTCGTGGCGCATGGCTTTGCCGGGTCGCGGCAGATGATGCAGGCCTATAGCCTTGATCTGGCGCGGGCGGGATACCGGGTCTGGGCGTTTGATTTCGAAGGGCATGGGCGCAACCGCGTGCCGATGTCAGGCGATGTGACGCGCATCGACGGCACGACGCAACTTCTGGTTGAGCAAACGCGCCGCGTGGTCGAGGCGGCGGTGGCGCAAGACGGCTACCCAGGCGAGGTCGCGCTCTTGGGACATTCCATGGCGACCGATATCATCATCCGCACCGCGCTTGAGGAGGACCGGGTTGGGCCGGTGGTGGCGATATCTGCGTTTTCTCAGGCGGTGACGGCCATTGCGCCGGATAACCTCTTGCTGATCAGCGGCGCGTGGGAGGCGGGATTGCGTGATTTTGCCCGCGACACGGTGGCGATGGTCACGCCCGGCGCGGGCGAGGGTGAGACAGTGCAGTCGGGGGACGTGACCCGACGCGCGGTTGTGGCCCCCTTGGCGGAGCATGTGGCGGTGCTGCATAGCCGTGTGGGGCGCACCGAGGCGATTGATTGGCTCGATACAGCCTATGGGCGCGAGAGTGATGTTGCGGTGCGGGCCACGGGCCCATGGATCATGGTCTTGATGGGGGCGATAGTGGCTCTGGCTTGGCCGTTATCGCGGCGCATGCCGCAGCACGCGCCGCCTGTTCCGACCACGCTCTCGATGCGGCAGTTCGCTCTCGTGGTTGGCGTGCCAGCCCTTCTTGCGCCGCTCTTGGCGGTGCAGGTGGAAACACGGCTGCTGCCGGTGTTGGTGGCGGATTATCTAGTCCTGCACCTGGTGCTCTACGGGGTTTGCCAACTTGCGCTCCTTTGGGGATTTGGGCTGCGTCCTGACCGGCTGCGGCCCGTGGCGGTGCTCGCGCTGCTGGTCTGGGGCCTTGGCGTCTTTGGCTTTTTTCTGCATCGCTATAGCGCGAATTTCTGGCCCACACCTGAGCGGTTGACGATCATCGCGGCGCTTAGCCTTGGTGCGCTGCCGTTCATGCTGGCGGATGCGGTGCTGACGCGCGGCGCGCCGCTCTGGCAGAGGTTGGGCGCGCGGTTGATGTTTATACTCTCGCTGGGTCTGGCCATCCTGCTCGACACCGAGCGGTTGTTCTTTCTTGCGATGATTGCGCCGGTGATCCTCCTCTTTTTCCTGATATTCGGGCTGATGGGCCGTTGGGTGGCGGCGCGGGCGGGGGGGACGAGCGCAGGTGTGGCTCTTGGTCTCATCCTCGCATGGGCGCTTGGGGTAAGTTTTCCGCTCTTTGCACCGGGGGTGACGGGATGATCTTGGGGATTGGCACGGATCTGGCGAATATCGAGCGGATCGCACGCACGCTCGAGCGGTTTGGTGACCGGTTCCGCAACCGGGTCTTCACGCCCGTAGAACAGGCCAAGGCCGAGCGCCGCGCCGACGTGGCAGGCACCTATGCCAAGCGGTGGGCAGCCAAGGAAGCCTGTTCCAAGGCGCTTGGCACCGGACTACGCATGGGCATCGCGTGGAAGGATATGGCGGTCACCAACCTGCCCACGGGTCAGCCGGTGATGCAGGTTTCGGGCTGGGCCGCGACACGTCTGGCCGAGATGACGCCGCCGGGACATGAGGCCATCATCCATGTGACATTGACCGACGATCACCCTTGGGCGCAAGCCTTTGTGGTGATCGAGGCGCGGCCCGTTGAACGGTCTGCTTGACACCTTGGCCCCGGCCCCGCATGTAGCGCCGGAGAGATAGCGGAGGACGCCGAATGGCCGCCACAGGCAAGACATCGAGCTCTATCTGGGAAACCGTCAAGACGGTGTTCTGGGCCCTTGTGATCGCGGGGCTGTTCCGCACGCTTTTCTTTCAGCCGTTCTGGATTCCCTCAGGGTCGATGAAGGACACGCTGCTGATCGGTGACTTCCTCTTTGTCAACAAGATGGCCTATGGCTATTCCTACGCCTCCTGCCCCTCGATCCGCTTCGCGGGGCTCGATATCGATGCTCAAAAGATCTGCGGCTTCATCGACGGCGACAACACCCGGATTTTTGGCTCAGAGCCGGAGCGCGGCGATATAATCGTCTTCCGGCAACCGACTGATGGCACCGATTTCATCAAGCGGGTCATTGGCCTGCCAGGGGATCGCATTCAAATGAAGGATGGCGTGCTGCATATCAACGAGGCCGCCGTCGGGCTGGAACCGGCCGGTGATTTCGTTGAAGAATTCGCTCGCCAAGGGCCAATGGGGATCCGTCCGCGCTGCGAGAATGGCGTGGTGGGGGAAGGGGCCGATTGCATCAAATCGCGTCAGATCGAGACTTTGCCAAATGGCCGATCGCATGCGATCCTCAATATCGGCGATCAGCGGGCGGATAACACGGGCGTCTTTACCGTTCCGGCCGGGCATTACTTCTTCATGGGCGACAACCGCGACAATTCCACGGATTCGCGCTTTCCGCAGGCGGTTGGCGGCGTGGGCTTTGTCCCCTACGAGAACCTGATCGGGCGGGCCAATCGGGTGGTGTTCTCATCGGCAGGCCGTTCCATGTTGGCGTTTTGGACTTGGCGCAGCGACCGCTTCTTCAAGAGGTTGGATTGAAGCTTTCGGCCGAGATAAAGGCGTTTCAGACGCGGCTTGGGCATGAGTTCACTGCGACTGAACTTCTCATTCGGGCGCTGACCCATTCGTCGATGGTCACGCCCAACCGTGATGACAATCAGAGGCTGGAGTTTTTGGGCGACCGCGTGCTTGGGCTGGTGATGTCCGAGGCGCTGCTGTCGCAGGACAAAGGCGCGACCGAAGGGCAACTTGCGCCGCGATTCAATGCGCTGGTGCGCAAGGAGGCCTGCGCCGATGTGGCGCGCGAGATCGACCTTGGTGCGGTGCTCAAGCTCGGGCGCTCCGAAATGCTTTCTGGCGGGCGGCGCAAAGAGGCGCTGTTGGGTGATGCGATGGAGGCGGTGATTGCCGCGATCTATCTTGACGCCGGATTTGACGCGGCGCGCGCGGTTGTTCTCCGGCTCTGGGGCGCGCGGATCGGCGAGGTCAAGGACGACGCGCGCGACGCAAAGACAGCACTTCAGGAGTGGGCGCAAGCGCGGGGGCTTCCGCCACCCGACTACATTGAGCTGCGCCGAAAGGGACCGGATCACGCGCCGGTTTTCACTATTTCTGCCCAGTTGAGGAGCGGCGAAAGCGCCGAGGCGACGGCTGGCTCCAAGCGGCAGGCAGAGCAAACGGCAGCCAAGGCGCTCTTGGCCCGGCTGCAGACCGATTGAGACCCCGCGCGGGGCTGCGATCTCGGCATCCGCAAAAAACCGCGCCGAGATCAGCTGGGGACGTGTCGCACAGCGCGGTATCTACCCCAAATCCTGCAAGACGACGCGTTTGCCGGTGGCCTCACCTGATGGTCATGAATGAGGCTGTGGCCACACCTTTGTTTCCTTTGGCTGTGGGAACTGACGCTCGGCTCTGGTCGCGGCGCGGCAAATCGGCTAGAGCCTGTCAATCACAACAGTCGAGACCCATCCCATGACCACGCGCGCCGGCTTTATTGCCCTGATCGGAGAGCCCAATGCGGGCAAATCCACCCTGCTCAATCGCATGGTGGGGGCCAAGGTCAGCATCGTCACCCACAAGGTACAGACCACGCGCGCGCGCATTCGTGGCGTGGCGATGGAGGGGCAGAGCCAGCTGGTGTTCGTCGACACACCGGGCCTGTTTCAGCCACGCCGCAGGCTGGATCGGGCGATGGTCGCCGCCGCCTGGGGGGGCGCGGCGGATGCCGATGTGGTAATCCTGCTGATTGAGGCGCATCGCGGCGTGACCGAAGGTGTGGAGCGCATCTTGGAAGGGTTGAGCGGCATCGCCAAGGGCCGCAAGGTGGCACTCGCCATCAACAAGATCGACCGCGTGCAAGCGCAGGTGCTGCTGGCGCTGACAAAGGACATGAACGAGCGCTTTGCCTTTGAAAAGACGTTCCTTATTTCCGCCGAGAAGGGGCACGGGGTGGACGATCTGCGGCAGTGGCTGGCGGGTGAAGTGCCCGAGGGGCCGTGGCTCTATCCTGAGGATCAGATCGCCGATCTGCCGATGCGGATGATCGCCGCCGAGATGACGCGCGAAAAGCTGACGCTGCGGCTGCATCAGGAATTGCCCTATCAACTGACCGTCGAGACCGATCACTGGGAAGAGCGCAAGGATGGATCCGCCCGGATTGATCAGGTGGTCTATGTGATGCGTGACGGGCACAAGGGCATCGTTCTGGGCAACAAGGGCGAGACGATCAAGGCTGTCTCCAAGGCGGCACGTGAGGAGTTGGAGGAATTCCTTGGCCGCCGCATTCATCTCTTCCTACAGGTCAAGGTTCGCGAGAACTGGCAGGAAGAATCCGAGCGCTATTCCGAAATGGGGCTGGATTTCAAAGACGGAAATTAGGTGCATGCGATTGTTTTTATTTGACAAAATACTTAACTCCAACCGCACGGCACGGGCGGAAACCGAGGGCGCATGGCCCGGTTGACCGCACGTTTCTGGGTTGATGCCTATCTGGCACGGCTCAGGTTGGCGGAGATTCCCGCCTTTGTGGTGGCGCATGGCGATGACATCGGCGGCGCAGTTCTGGTCAAGCTCAACACGCTGAACGGTCAGGCGCGGGTCTGGCAGCGGTCGTTTGACCTGATGAGCGGCGCGCGGGTTTGGGTTGTGTTGGCCGAGGGGGACGAGGCTGGTGTCGATGCCGCAATTCGCCGGCAGCGGGGCTATGATCCCGACCTCTGGGTGATCGAGGTGGAGGACCGGGAGGGTCGTCACCTGCTTGATCAAGACGGGCTGGAGGCGTGAGAGACCGATGGATTGGCGCGATCAGGGTATCCTTCTGAGCAGCCGCCGCCACGGGGAAAGTTCTGTAATCATTGAAGTTTTCACGCCAGAGCGCGGACGTCACGCAGGCGTTGTGCGCGGTGGTGCATCGCGCAAAATGGCCCCGATCCTGCAACCCGGCGCGCAGCTTGATCTGGAATGGCGGGCGCGGTTGGAGGATCATATCGGCACTTTTAGGGTGGAACCTGTTCGATCCCGGGCGGGGGTTTTGGGGAATCCGCTGACCTTGGCGGGGTTGAATGCCGTTTGTGCGCTGTTGCTCTTTGCCCTGCCCGAGCGCGAAGCGCATGGTGCACTCTATGAGCGCACAGAGACTCTGCTCGATCTTCTGGCCGAATCCGAGGTCTGGCCCCTAGCCTATCTGCATTGGGAACTGGCGCTATTGGAGGATCTGGGATTTGGTCTGGACCTGAGCACCTGTGCGGTGATGGGGGAAAAGGCAAATGATCTCAGCTACATATCACCAAGGACCGGGCGTGCGGTGTCGCGGGCTGGGGCGGGGGAATGGGTGGACAAGCTCTTGCCATTGCCGCCCTGTCTGATGGGACATGGGCCCGCACCGGATGCCGAAATCCTGCAAGGCTTGACGGTCACGGGCCATTTTTTGCGCACCCATCTGGCACCGCAGATGGGAAACAAGCCGCTGCCCGAGGCGCGCGAGAGGTTCGTCGCGCGCATGGCGGCGCGGGTCAATCGGGGCTGAGGCGCCTGTAAGCTCTGTAAGGTTTCGGCCGAGTTTTGTAAGGTCTTCTGGATCAGAGCAGCATGACGCCACGCCGGATCAGGTTGAGCCCGGCAATCAGCAGTACCCAGAGGGTGATCTTGCGAAAGGTCGCCTGATCGAATCGGTCTTGAAGGCGAAAGCCGATCCAGATTCCGAAGAGCGCCGGGGCGACCATCGCCAGAGAGAGCGGCACCGTTTCGGCGCGCAAGACGCCCGATCCGATATGCGAGCCAAGCAGCACCAGCGCACCCAAACCATAGATCACGCCCTGCACCCGCATCTGGTCGGTTTTCTCGGTGCCGCGCGCGATTAGCATGGCGACGGTGGGCGGCCCCCAGATCCCCGAGAGGCCGCCGAAAAGACCGGCAAGCGCCCCCATGCCCGCCTCACCCTTGATCCCCGGCTCCGGCGGCAGACGCAAACCGCGTCCCATGAGCGTGGAGACCGCATAAAGCGTGATCAGTGGGCCGATGAAGAGCAACATCGCAGAGGGCGGCAGCACCGGCACCAGCTGTGCCGCAAAGACCATAATCACGCCACCTGCAATCAGGAACACCCGGAAATGTGTGATCGAGGCGAGGGCGGCGAGAGCACCTTGGCGCAGCGCCTGCCAGAGATTTGTGGCCAGCGTCGGCAGGATCAACCCTGCCAGCGCCAGTTCGGGGGGCATCATCGTGCTGAGACCCGCGATCATCACTGTGGGCATGGCAAAGCCCACCACCCCCTTGACCATCCCGGCGCAGACCGCCACGGTAAAGGCCATGGCCCAACCCCAGATTGGGTCTATGTCGAAAAACGCTTCCATGGGACCGTCTTAGGGTATTTCCGGAATCGCGCGAAACAGGGAAATGTTGCGGCGTGCGGGATTGAAGGCATTTTTGGCAACACGCAGGGACAGGTGCCGTCTGAAACCAGGCGCTGTGGGGCATTGCGCCGCAGTGCAGTATTTCAACACGCAATTTTAGAACAAAACCCTGCGACAAAAAGCATAATAGTTGCGCTGCACCTGCATAATAGATAAAAGGCACCAGATCAGGAAAAGGATGCGATTCATGGCACATGACGGACAGGATCTTGCGATGGCACAGCCGATTATTCTGGGCGACCTTCTGGCCTTGACCAGTGTGGCACTTGCCCCGACCGAAGCCTTGCTGGAGCGGGCCACTGACGCCGTGCGCGCGCTTGTCACTGTCGAGGGGCGCGTGTCGGGGGCGGCCATCGAGGCGCATCAGACCGCAGCTCATGGGCTGGCGTGGTTGGCCACCTATGTCGAGGCGCTGCGGCAAATGCAGGCCTGGGCCACGCGGCTGAAGGAAAAGGATCAGTTTGGCGAGGTTGAGCAACTGATCCTGCAAATCGCATTCGGAGAATATCTGAGCCAGATCGCGGGCGGCATCCAGATGAACCAAGGCGAGATGGTGCGGCTTCAGGATCTGGGCCTGAGCCCCGACGATGCACATCTGATGATGGACCCCGCCGCCACAATGCTGATGCAGGCGGGCAATACCCAAGCCGCGCGCAGCCGGTTGGTGGATTTGATGCAGGAGCGGTCCGCCGAGATCACGGTGGGGCGGACAGGGCTGGATGATGAGCTGGAAATGATCCGCGAGCAGTTCCGGCGTTTTTCGGTCGAGAAGGTCGAGCCCTATGCGCATGACTGGCATCTCAAGGATGAGCTCATTCCGATGGAGATCATCGAGGAATTGGCGGAAATGGGCGTCTTTGGCCTGACCATTCCCGAGGAATTCGGTGGTTTTGGGTTGAGCAAGGCGTCGATGGTTGTGGTCTCGGAAGAGTTGAGCCGGGGCTATATCGGGGTTGGCTCTCTGGGCACCCGCTCAGAGATTGCCGCCGAGTTGATCCTCTGCGGTGGCACCGAGGATCAGAAGGCGCAGTGGTTGCCCAAGCTGGCCAGCGCCGAGATCCTGCCGACGGCGGTCTTTACCGAGCCCAACACCGGATCGGATCTGGGCAGTTTGCGCACCCGTGCTGTCAAGGACGAGGCTGGCGACTGGAAAGTCACGGGCAACAAGACATGGATCACCCATGCCGCGCGCACCCATGTGATGACGCTCTTGGCGCGCACCGTGCCCGACACCACCGATCACCGGGGGCTGTCGATGTTTCTGGCCGAGAAAACCCCCGGCACCGATGACGCACCATTCCCGACCCCCGGCATGACCGGCGGCGAGATCGAGGTTCTGGGCTATCGTGGCATGAAGGAATATGAACTGGGGTTCGATAATTTTCACATCAAGGGCGAGAACCTGCTGGGCGGTGAAGAAGGCAAGGGCTTCAAGCAGTTGATGGAGACCTTTGAGTCTGCTCGCATTCAGACCGCCGCCCGCGCCGTGGGCGTCGCGCAATCCGCTCTCGATGTGGCGATGAAATATGCGCAGGACCGCAAGCAGTTTGGCCGCGCGTTGATCGAGTTTCCGCGTGTGTCGGGCAAGCTGGCGATGATGGCGGTCGAGATCATGGTGGCGCGGCAATTGACCTATTTCTCGGCTTGGGAAAAGGATCACGGGCGGCGCTGTGACCTTGAGGCGGGGATGGCCAAGCTCTTGGGGGCGCGGGTGGCCTGGGCTGCGGCGGATAACGGATTGCAGATCCATGGCGGCAACGGTTTTGCGCTGGAGTACACCATCAGCCGGATTCTCTGTGACGCGCGCATTCTCAATATTTTCGAGGGCGCGGCCGAGATCCAGGCGCAGGTGATCGCGCGGCGGCTGCTGGGGTAACTGGGGCGAATGAGGCGGCGGCGGACACCCCGCAATTTCCCGCCTCACCCTTTACCTGCCGCCTCCCCTGCCTTACCTCTAGACCCAAGCAGGAGACGCGCGATGACCAAGCCCCCCCTCACCCTCTACCTCGCCGCGCCGCGCGGCTTTTGCGCCGGTGTGGACCGCGCCATCAAGATCGTCGAAATGGCCCTCGCGAAATGGGGGGCGCCGGTCTATGTGCGCCATGAGATCGTGCATAACAAATACGTGGTCGATGACCTGCGCGCGAAGGGGGCGGTGTTCGTCGAGGAATTGGATGAGTGCCCCACCAACCGGCCGGTGATATTTTCCGCCCATGGCGTGCCGAAATCGGTCCCGTCGGAGGCCGCAGCGCGCCAGATGCTCTATGTCGATGCCACCTGCCCGCTGGTCAGCAAGGTGCATATCGAGGCAGAGCGGCACCATGAGAACGGGCTGCAAATTGTGATGATCGGCCATGCGGGCCACCCAGAAACCGTGGGCACCATGGGGCAATTGCCGACAGGCGAGGTGCTCTTGGTCGAGACCCCCGCCGATGTCGCCACGCTTGCGGTGCGCGACGCGGCCCGCCTTGCCTTTGTCACTCAAACCACCCTCTCGGTCGATGACACTGCCGAGGTGGTAGCGGCGCTTCAGGCGCGGTTCCCGGCGATTGTCGGCCCGCATAAGGAAGACATCTGTTACGCCACCACCAACCGGCAAGAGGCGGTCAAGGCCATGGCCGAGCGGGCAGAGGCGATGCTTGTCGTGGGCGCGCCCAATTCGTCGAATTCCAAACGTCTGGTCGAGGTCGGCGCGCGGGCGGGCTGCAGTTACTCCCAGCTGGTGCAACGCGCCACTGACATCGACTGGCGCGCGCTGGACGGTATCACCTCCATCGGGATTACCGCTGGGGCCTCTGCGCCGGAAGTGTTGGTCAACGAGGTGATCGACGCCTTCCACGCCCGCTATGACGTCACCGTCGAACAGATCGAAACCGCACAGGAAACGGTTGAGTTCAAGGTGCCGAGGGTGCTGCGGGAGAAGGTGTGAGGGGGATTGGCGACCGTGTCGGATGGCGGCTTCTCTAATTGGGCATTCGGGTCAAGCTCGTTTTCCTTGTTGTCTGGGATCTTTGTCACTCATCCGGGTCACGCTTCTCTTCGCAGTCTGGCTGATGCCGCGTGGGACATCGCTGCACGC